>JAEEGF011394604.1_pt1 | contig 139002 bp, 92 predicted proteins | sample 9134171 | NCBI WGS metagenome assembly JAEEGF01 (sample SAMN16246542, study PRJNA631951) | gut metagenome | biome: gut microbiome; feature: rumen; material: AP-attached | host: Bos | place: Iran: Karaj | collected 2018-10 | reverse complement strand
CCAGGTCGGCGGCGAGGTCAATAGTCTTGTCGGTTGTGCCGCCAAAATCGAAGCGGTATTGCAAGTTGAAGGTGCCGTTCTCAACGTTCTTCACATAGAGTATCTCGCTGCCATTGGCGGACTTGCCCTTCTGCAGGTCTTTTTTGAAGTTGACGAAGACAGGCTGGATGGGTTTGGCCTTTGCAGCGTCGGCTTTCACTTGTGCCAGGAAGGGGCTCTCGTTGTCGCGGTTCACTTCGATGGGGGTGATGGCGGGTTTGACGACCTTGGCCACAGGGTCGGGTGTATCCTGATGTTTGAAGACGATGACATAGTTGTTGTCCTTGAAGATGCGGTTGGCGAAGTCGACGATGTCCTTTTTGGTGATCTTGGCGAGTTCATTGATCTCGTTGCAGACATCGCCCCAGTTCTGATGCTGTACGAAAGCGTAGGCCATCTGGGAAGCGCGGCTGTTGTTGCTCTCAGCTTGCTTCATAATCTGAAGCTTCAGTTGGTTGATGCTGGCCTCGAGCAGGCTTTCGTCGAACTGTCCATCCTTCAGAAGGTCGATTTGTCCGAGCAGCAGGTCGCGCAGCTGTCCAAGGCTCTGGCCCTGATTGGGGCGGCCGCCGAGCATAAAGGCTGCATAGTCATTAAGTGTATAGGTACCGGCATAGGCGCCAAGGCAGAGCTGTTTCTGATTCAGGTTGAGGTCGATGAGACCGCAGCTACCGTTGTTGAGCACCATTTCCATAGCCTGTGCCAACAGAGCCTCGCGGCTACCATTACCCTCTTCGATGCGGAAAGCGATGGTGAGGCTCTCGGGATCCTGGCCATTGACCAAGCGGATGATAGGGCTGGTGATGGGTTCCTCTTTCACCTTGTGGAAAGCGGGTACGTTGCCGGGTTTCCAGCCGCCGAAGTACTTGTCGATAATCTTTATTGCCTCGTCGGGGTTGAAGTCGCCAGCCATAGCGATACACATATTGTTAGGCACATAGTAGGTCGAATGGAACTTGTAGATGTTGGTCATCGAAGGATTCTTGAGGTGCTCGATGGTGCCGAGGGTTGTCTGGGTGCCATAAGGATGGTGCGGGAACAGGCCGCGCATCATCTCCTCGTTGACGCGGCGGTTGTCCTGGGCAAGACTGATGTTCTTTTCCTCATACACAGCCTCGAGCTCGGTGTGGAAGAGACGCAGGACGAGGTTGGGGAAGCGGTCGCCCTGAACCTTTGCCCAAGTTTCAAGCTGGTTGGCGGGAATATTCTCGACGTACATTGTATAGTCGTTCGAGGTGAAGGCGTTGGTACCCTCGCTGCCGATGGCAGTCATCGACTTGTCGTACTCGTTGGCGATGGCGATAGTGGAAGCAATGCCGCTCAGCGAGTCAATCTGATGATAGATCTCGGCACGGCGCTTGTCGTCGGTAGTCTTACGATAAACTTCGTAAAGGCTCTCAATCTTGTCGAGATAGACCTTTTCGCGTTCCCAGTCGGTGGTACCCAGCTGATGGCTGCCTTTGAAAAGCATGTGTTCCAAATAGTGGGCCAGACCGGTGGTCTCCTTGGGGTCGTTCTTCGAACCGGCGCGGACGGCGATATAGGTCTGGATGCGCGGAGCGTCCTTGTAGACGCTGAGGAAGACCTTCAGTCCGTTGTCGAGGGTATACTCTCTGACATTCAGCGGGTCGTTGGGATACGTTTTGTACGTGTACTTCTTTTGGGCAACTGCCGACGTACCGACAATCAGCAGCATTGCCACAAATCCAATAAAGAATTTTACTCTTTTCATTAACTTAAAATATTGTTTATTAATAATATAATTTATATCACACAAGCGTTATACAGGGTACAAAACTAGTAAAAAACTACTGAACAGCAAAAAAATAATTTGGCAGTGTCGCACCGTCGGCTCCCATCCTAGAGATACAACAATCGCAGTCCTCGTCTTCGCTACGGGGACTGCGATTCTCAGTGGGGTAACACAACCGGCCAAAAGAAGGTAAGAAACCTTTTTTGAAACAATGCTGTCATTGTCACCTTTTCACCACAAGCTTCTTGGTGGCGTTGCCGGCAGGAGTGTGGATGACCACGACATACATTCCGGCAGGCCAGTCCGAGACATCCAGTATGGTTCCCAACCCTTTGACGTTCACGTCGGCCATGCGCTTGCCTTGCAGGTTGTAGGCCTCAACGCGCGTCATGCCGTAGGAGGAGAGCACCTGCACCTGCCAGGTGGCGGGGTTGGGCATCAGGTAGGTCAGCTGCTCCAGCAACGGCGTTTCGATGGCGCTGGTGCCGCCGGTGTCGCAGATGCAGATGTCCAGCGGCTCGCTCCAATCGCTGTAGACAAGCGAGTCGTGCATGCATACGGCGCGGATGTAGGCGGAGTAGTGTGTGGAGCTGTCCAAACCGGAAATCATGATGGCGGGGATGGAGGCGATTTGCACCGTGCCGCTGTCGGGCGGTGTGCCCTGTGGTCCGTAACTCACCTCCCAGCGCAGCTGGTCGGGCTGGCTGCTCCACAGCAGCACCACGCTGCCGGCCTCCTGGTTGCCAATGTGCAGATTATCCACTGCAGGACACACATACTGCGGCGGACCATCATAGAACGACGAGTCTATCTCTATAATAGGAAAGTCCAGCATGAAGAAGTTTGATACGCACCAGTGCCAGCTCGGGTCTACGGTATCACATGTGTACATGTCTGTGGATATGAACTTCCTGTATTTGTAGAGACTTAACGGGGAACCAGGGCATGACGGATCTGCGCAAGGCCCTCGAAACATGGGGTTCTTGGGCTCCCAACCAACATATCTGCCAAAAAAAGACATTATATGATCTCCATAGACATAATTGGCATCCATCATTTCCTCAAGACAGACCCCATAATGACGATTATTGTTGGTTGTATGTCCCACATAGAACGAATCGCGTACAGTGACGGGCTTGTCCAGATAGAATTCTCGGATTTCAGGAATCTCTTCGCACTGACTGTTTGGCGTTGAGCAACAATAATTATTATGTCCGGCAATATGTCGCACATCCAATTGCATATATCTGGGAGGCTGGTCATAGTCGTATTCCAACTGGGCGACACGGGGGAATGAGTCTCTGCCTGTGTCGGCATCATATATTTCAAGAAATTCCGCCTGGACATGCATACTATCCGGCAAAGGTTGCGGAATCCAAAACTCCCAATCACTATGCCCAAAATAGCACGCTGTTGCTATTCCGACAATTTTCAATGGCTGTTCGGTATAGCAGTATCTGAGCAAAACGCCTTTGGTTACTCCCTGCTGCTGGTAGCCGGGCGCGCCACCAGGCAGGACAACTGTATCCCACATAATACTCGACATATAGAAGTGATTTGATGTGTCACTCAGATAATCCTCACTCCACCACTGGTAGTGGTAGATGGTATCGCGACCGCGTATGGTGTCCCCAACCCGATAATAATATTGGCTCTTTGCCGTCATGTGGCCGCCCATGAAAAACAGCATAAAAACCGCTGTTACAATTATTTTATTCCTTCTCATAATGTGTTTGTTTTATAATTACGGACAGACCGGATCATTGCCTTTGGTTGTCGATCCGACTTGACGACTCTTGCATTTAAACGTTTTGGTACAGGTGGTATAGGGCGACGGGGTTGTCTTGGCAGAATATCCATTGTCAATATATCTGATAACATTCTGTAATCCACATTGTGATGCGGACTGTAACGGCTGGGTGAAATAGTTCAACTTGGATGCATCGGAATAGTCAAATCCAACGGCAAGGGTATTGCCCTGGCTGTGATAGTTGTCGAGCGACAATAGTATCCGGTCGTCGAGAGTGGTGTAAGAGCCAATGCCCGTCGGAGGCACGGGCAATTCTGCGATAATGCTGCCGGGTGAAAACGTGTTGGGGAGGCTGTCTCCGGACAGCAACAAGTGCAAAACCGAATGGTTCGCGCTATAACGCATCCCACGAATGGAATAACCGGTAGAGAATATGTTAACACTAGTACACATTGTATACACAGGTGAGGCCGCCGGAGTGGCAAGGGTCAGTGCCATATCGTAGACATTGACAAGTATCTTATTTTGATATCCACTCTGAAATCCGTATGCTTTGTTCGCAACGGCAACCAGGTCGCCGTAGACAGGTGTCATGGCAAAGTTGACAGAATCGTGGATATAGCCTGTGTTATGCAATGGAAATACATATATGGTATCCTCGTAGGATGACGAAAAAACATTGTTTCTTGGGTGGATACGGTAGGTTTCGCTGTTGTTGGGATTAACATAATTCCCCGCCACCACTATGTAGTTGTCCGTCACGCAGACATGTGTCATGCGATCATAGGGACAGTTGACACCAAATGGCACACCCATCTCATAGTGCCATCCTGTCGTGCTGCCGGGTGCGCCCCACACATCTATAAGGCACCACCTGCGTGTGGCCACTCCATCGGTGTTCGCTCCGACCATGGCAATATGGAATTCTCCCTGCTCCTCATGGACAGCCAGACTGTGTATCGTGTCCACCTGTTGTGACTGGCAGTTGAACCCATCGTAGGTATGGTACGTCAGCGGGGCTATCATCAGACCACTGACGTCAAACCATCCCCAAATGCCCTGAGTGGTGTTGCCGTTTTGGAATCCGCAAAAGTACACCTTCTTATCATGTATCACAAAATCGAGGACATGTATCGTGTTGTCGATAGGCGTGCAGGCTATCTGCATGCTCTCGTCCGCGTACACGAAGTAATGGGTGTCCGTGGTCTCCACATAACTGACCGTGGCCGGATAATTATACTCTCGAACAATGGTTTTCTGTATCTTGTCTGAAAACATTGCTTCGGTTATCCGATGCTGCCCTTTTGACTCTGGAATGGCGAGTAGCAAGAGCATTCCAACAATAAGAAATTTAAATAATGTTCTTGTATTCATAGCATTTACATTTTTAAGATAATGATGTTGCAAAATTACGCAAAAAAAATTATATACCACACAAAAGTCAATTTTTTTTAGAAATGATTATAATGAAACTCTCTCGGAATTACCCAAATCAATAAATATCAGCGGACTACAATAAATAAACAGACAAATAACTGAGAAAAAAACTTCTGACAAACGTTATCAACGGAAGATGATGATAACTTAATCATATTTTTTAGACATCAATTAAATAATTAATCGTATTTTTACATTTGTTTTTTTTAATAAAAAATAATCATATCCATCACAAAACCAGAAAAATACAACACATCATACAATGGAAAAAGTAAGCAAAACACTCGTCCGGCACTTGGAAACAATCACCCAATGCATTGATCGTATCAAAAATTCTGAAGGGAATATCCCCAAAATCGAATGGGATATTCTGCTGTCACATCTGTGCGAAATGTATGAATTCGCTTACCAAGCCTCTACAACACCCGAAATAACGCAGACAACCAACAATCAATTAGTTAGCACCGAAGTAGAAAAGGCCCAAACAGGCACTCCGACTATCGATGAAAGCCTCGTGGTTGCGCCCATTGCCTCTGTGTCCGACAAGAAACCCGCCACCCAAGATCATACCGACCAAGAACCCGTTGTCCAAGAAATGCCCAAAGAGGCAATAGGCTCCCAAGAAAGCACAATCGAAGAAGCCCTGACAACGACCGAACCCCAGCAGGAAGAACCTGCACCTGCCATCGAAGAAAGCACCGGAACAGCCCAACCCGACACCACCGACGACGACAGCGACACCAGTCCATTGCTGGTCGACACCGACACGCCAGCAGTTTACGCAGAAGAACCCACCGAGGCCCCATCCGTGCAGCCTGTCAGCGACCAGCCTTCCGTGGAGACCATCGAAGGACAACCCAACGACAGCCTTTTTGACGAACCCACAATCGTAGGAAGCGAAGCACCGAAACAAGAAGAGCCGATCCATACACCCGAACAGCCACAGACTCTTTGGAACAAGCTGCAGGACATGGCGCATACGCCCACATTGGGCGAGTCCATTGGCGCCACCAAAACCATCTCCGACCTTTTCAGAGAGCAACAGGAATCCGATCCGGAACCACAACCCGCAGAGGCAGCCGTACAGCAACAGCAACCCAAAGCCGTCCAGCAGCAACCTGAACCCAAGCAGCAGCAACCCGAACCGACAATGTACCATCAATCGGCCGCCTATCCCCCTCCCCAACCTGAGGCTACAAGCCCATCGGCCCACCAGTCATCACTGTTCGACTACCTGAAGAAGGGCGACAGCCCCCAGCCCACCACGACAACATTGGCGGACAGCTTGGGCGACAACGCAAAAGACGCTCTAGGACAAAAAATAAACAACGCTCGGGTGTCCGACCTGCGCACCATCATCAACATCAACGACAAGTTCAGCTTCATGAACGAACTGTTCCACCACAACATGAAAGGCTACAACGACTTCATCCTCCGTCTCAACGCCATCTCTGACCACGACGAGGCGCTGGCCTACGTGAACAGCATCGCCGCCCAGTACGAGTGGGACCAGAACTCGCTGGCGGTAAGGACTTTCTTCAGCATCTTCGACCGCAAATTCTAATTCCTTTCGGCCATACAGCCCCCACACGACAAAAACGACAGCCAATGAAATCCGCCATCCTCTTCTCAGCCCCCTCGGGCTCCGGAAAAACAACCATCATCAAACGACTGATGCAATACTTCGACTGCTTCGAATTCTCCATCAGCGCCACCAGCCGTATGCCGCGTACAGGCGAACGCGACGGCGTGGACTATTACTTTCTGACCCCCGAGGCCTTCGACGAAAAGGTGCGACAGGACGCCTTCCTGGAGTGGGAAGAAGTCTATGCCGGCACCCGCTACGGCACCCTGAAATCGGAGATAGACCGCATCTGCAACATGGGCAAGGTAGTCATCTTCGATGTCGACGTGAACGGCGGCATCAACATTAAGAAGTATTTTGGCGACGACGCTTTGGCCATTTTTGTCATGCCGCCCAGCATCGAGGTGCTTGAACAGCGGCTCCGCCAACGGGGAACCGAGTCGGAAGAATCGATCCTCAAACGGCTGGGACGCTCCGCCAACGAACTGAAGGAAGCCCCCAAATTCGACGTCACCATCGTCAACGACGACCTGGACCGCGCCGTCGACCAAACACGTCAAGTCATCGAACAGTTCCTCTCCGCCTGACGACTTTACCACCGATGCCCCCCATCAGCATTATGTTTGAAAAGAACCACCAATCCCCCATCGACCCAACGTGGAAAAACTAGGACAATTCATAAAAAAATACTCTCACGTGCTGGTTTTCATTATATTGGAAATCATTGCCATCCTGTTCATCGTTCAGAACAGCTTCTACCAGCGTTCACGACTGGTGAAGTGGGGCAACGGTGTGGCCGGCACATGGAACGCAGGCGTCTCGTCCGTGTCAGGCTATTTTGACCTGAAAGCCGAAAACGAACATCTGGCAGCCGAAAACGCTCAACTGCGCGCTCAACTGGCATCGTCGTACATCTCGTACAGCGACAGCGTGTTCCAAGTCAACGACACCGTCTACCGCCAACGCTACACCTACACCGAGGCTCAGGTCATCAAAAATTCCTACAACTTGCCCAAGAACTACTTGATGATCAACAAAGGCTCCGCACAAGGCGTCGAAGTCGACATGGCTGTCATCTCGCCACAAGGCATTGTGGGCGTGGTGGTCAACACCACCCGCAATTTCAGCACCATCCTCCCTGTGCTCCACACCGACAGCCGCAACAGCGTCAAGTTGAAACGAACCAACTCGGCCGGATCGCTCATCTGGGAAGGCGGCGACTACCGCTACGCCACCGTTGTCGACATCCCGACAACGCACAAGCTGCTCAAAAACGACACCATCGTCACTAGCGGCCTGGCCAACGACTTCCCCGAAGGCATCGCAGTGGGATACATCGAAGACTTTGAAAACATGAACGGCAGCGGATTCTACAAAATACGCATCCGCCTTGCCACCGACTTCAACAAACTCAACCACGTCTACATTGTCGACAACCACTTCAAGAAAGAACAGGATTCACTCATGAAAGAGACGGAGGCCCACGATGAATAGCAAGCTGATCTTCAAAAATATCGGACGATTTGTTCTCTTACTTGCCCTGCAAGTGCTGGTGTTCAACAACATCTATCTGGGCGGATACATCAATCCCTGCCTCTATGTGCTCTTCATCGCCATGCTGCCCACCAACACCGGCCGCATCCCCATGATGCTGATTGCCTTTGTCTGCGGCATGTGCGTCGACGTCAGCATGAACATGCCCGGATTCCATGCGGCAGCATGCACCCTGGTGGGTTTCCTGCGGGGCATCTGGCTGGACCGCATCATACTGCGCGACAACGACGAAACCATCGAAACTCCCAACATCCACGATGTCCCCTACCAGCAATTCCTCATCTACCTCTTCCTCCTGCTCTTCATCTTCCATCTAGCCTATTTCACCCTGCTGGTATTCAGCCTGATAGAACTGCCGGGCATACTGTTGTCGACACTTCTCAGCACCATCGTCACATGGATACTCGCACTGCTGTACCAGACGCTCTTCTTCCGCAAATCCAAAACCATCGAAACACACTGACACCCATGAAAAAGACGTTGTCTTTGACGCTGCTGATCCTGGTCGCCTCACACCTGCTATGGGCCCAACTGCCTGTCGGCCACTGGCGCGACCACCTCTCCTTCCAGTCGCTGAAAAAAGTGGTGCTGGCCAACGAACGCATCTATGCAGCCTCCGACAACGCCCTCTTCTACTACGACTGCGAGGACCACACCATAAACCGCGTGACCAAGACCAACATGCTCAACGACATAGGCATCAGCACCCTGGCCTACGACCCCCAATCGCACTACCTCGTTGTGGCCTACAGCAACGCCAACGTCGACCTTATCAAAGACGACCGGACCTACAACCTCAGTGACATCAAGCGCAGCGCTATCGGGGGAAGCAAACGCATCAACAGCATCCGCTTCAACAACCATTGCGCCTACCTGTCGTGCGCCTTTGGCATTGTGGTCATCGACCTCGACCGACAGGAAATCAAGGAGACCTACTATCTGGGACCCGACGGCACCTACGCCAATATCAACGATGTGGCCTTTGTGGGCGACAGCATCGTGGCCGCCACCGACGAAGGCATCCTCAAAGCCCCCAAAGACAGCCGATTCCTGAACATTGTAAGCAACTGGACCGCCGACAACAGCTCGCTGCTGGCCGGACAGCCTGTCAAACAGCTGGCTGTGGCGCCGTCGGGAACGCTTCTTGCGATGGCTTACGATGCATCTGACGGCCAATCGACGCTTTACCGCAGCGCCGGACAGACCTTCATCCCTTGGATTACCGACACGCTGCGCACCGTCACGGTGTCGGGCGGAAACATCGTGGTGGTACACAAACGCATCATCAGCCTCTACGACAACGCCTTCAACGAACTGACGACCTTGGGCGACATCGACTGGATGGAGATGGACGCCAACGACGCCACGCTCGACGCCCAAGGACGCCTCTGGATGGCCCACCAGTGGGCTGCTCTGGCCACATGCCTCCCCTCCGACCCCGCGGCCACACTCGACATCATATCACCCTTCGGTGCACCTTCCGACAACGTCTACCGACTGGTGTCGTTCGACAACGAAATGCTGGTTTGCCCGGGCGGACACTCGACCACCTATGCGGGCATCTATCTGCCAGCCAACATCTACACCTTCAAGGACAACAGCTGGCACCAGCTGGATGACCCCGACAGGCTGCTCAACGGCATGTACGACGTCATCCATGTGGCCTTCAATCCACGCAAGCCGACAACCAAAACAGCCGCCTCGTGGGGCAAGGGCCTTATCGAAATCAACGACAACACCGTAGTGGCCCACTACGACGCATCGAATAGCGACAACGCACTCATCCCCTACTACGACGGCGGCTACGAATCGCTCCGCACCGGCGGCGTGGCATACGACCGCAAGGGCAACCTGTGGGCCACCAACTCACTGCGGACACAAGGACTGGCAGTCCGTTACGCCGACGGCACATGGGACAACTTCAACACCTTGGCCATGGTGAACGGAAGCGAGATTGACAACATACTGTGCGACAGCATCCACAATCTGAAAATCTTCTGGGGCGGGGCCAACCGTATCTTCGTCCACGACGGCGAGAGCAGCATGGCCTACATTGACCCCAACAATGGAGCCCGACTGGAGACCTCCTCGGTGCAATGCCTGGCTCAGGACCACAACGGCGCCATCTGGATCGGCACCAACAAAGGCATCAAGGTCATCTACGACCTCTCCAAGATATTCCAAAACGGCGGTAACGGCGAGAAATCGCCAGTAGCCTGCAGCAACATACTCTACAGCGAAAACGGCATCAACGAATACCTGCTAGCCTACGAAAACGTGACCAGCATCGTGGTCGACGGCGCCAACCGCAAATGGGTGGGCACCAACAGCGGCGGACTCTATCTGCTGTCGGCCAACGGCCAGCAGCAGTTGGAGCACTTCACCGCCGCCGAATCGCCACTCTTCTCCGACAAAATCGTAGCGCTCAGCATCCTGCCTTGGAATGGCGAGCTGTTTGTCGGCACCGACCGCGGACTACAATCCTATCGCGCCACCGCCACCTACGCCTACGCCACACCCCAAGACGACATCCACGCCTTCCCCAACCCCGTAAAACCCGACTACGACGGGCTGATCGCCATCAAAGGCTTCTCGCGCAACGCACTGGTACACATCACCGACGCCGCCGGACACACCGTCTACTCCACTCGCTCCAACGGCGGACAGGCCATCTGGAACGGCTGCACCAACAGCGGAGAGCGTGTGGCATCGGGCGTCTACTACGTCTTCGCATCGTCGGAGGACGGCGAGATAAAATCGGCAACCAAAATACTGATTATCAGATAACATAAAAATCAACTTTCAACCCCACAACTGCAAAGTGCTTCTCACCACCCAGGGCCTAGTGCTCCACACGACAAAATATGCTGAAACCAGCATCATCGCGAAAGTCTTCACACGCGAGCTGGGGTGCTGTTCCTATATCGTGAAAGGGGTGCGCAGCGCCCGAAGCCGCGCAAAGCAGAACCTGATGCAGCCGCTGTCGCATTTGGAAATGACCGTCTACAACAATCCCAAGAAACAGCTGCAATACATCAAAGAGATGCGTCCCGCCACCCCCATCGGCAGCTTGAGCACCGACGGAGTGCGCATGGCGCTGCTGTTCTTCATGGACGAGGTGCTCTACAAGGCGTTGAAAGACAACGAACCCAATCCGGCGCTGTTCGACTATGTGGTCGACGAGCTGCAGCTGCTGCAGGACAGCCAACAAACAGCGGCAGCGTCCGAAAGCGTCACCGTGCGCAGCAATGCCCATTTCCCCATCCGTTTCTTGCTCCGCACCGCCCACTTTCTGGGCATCGAACCCATGGACAACTACAGCAGTCGTGAGCCGTTGTTCAATTTGAAAGAGGGCCGTTTCCTCTCCACCCCCACCCCGACGGCGGTGGCCGCCGACCCCGATGCCGACTACTTTCTCGACCCTCACGCCAGCATACAGATACACTCCTGTCTGTCCAGCACCCGCCACAACGGCTCGGAACCGTCGCTCAACGCATCGCAACGCAGCACCACCCTCAACAACCTCATCGAATACTACCATGTGCACCTGTCCGATTTCAAAAACTTCAAATCGCACGAGGTGCTACATGCCGTCCTACGTTAGATAACGACCTCCAACCTTCAAGAATCAAACAAAAAGAACATACACCCTATGAAGAAAAACGCATTCCTATTGGTCTTTCTGCTTCTGGCAACCCTGCTGAAAGCACAGTCATGCTACTGGGTGGCGCTCACCGACAAGGCGGGAACCACCTTCGACCCCTACAGCTATTTCGACGCCAAAGCCATCGAACGCTATCGGTTGAACCATGCCGACCTCTACGACATCACCAACTATCCGCTCAATGCGGACTATGTGTCGCAAATCGACGATATAGCCATCGAAGAGGTGGGTCAGAGCCGCTGGCTCAACGCCGTGGCCGTGATGGCCACCGATGAGCAGATGGCACGGATAGCACAGCTGCCCTTTGTCAGAGAGACCGTTCTGATTGGCAGCGGCATGCAGACAGCCCAGCGGACCCGCACCGAAGGGAAATTCTCGACGACGCTGTCCGACACCGCCATCACCGACCAGCTGCTGCGCATGCAAGGGCAGCGATTCATCGAACAAGGCATTGACGGCACCGGCATCCGCATCGCCGTCTTCGACGGAGGCTTCCATGCCGTCAACACCCATCAGGCCTTCAAGCACCTGCGCGATGCTGGTCGCATCATGGCCACATGGGACTTCACCAAGAAACAGGAGAACGTCTACGACAACCACACCCACGGCACCATGGTGCTCAGCTGCATTGCCGGCAAACTGGGCGACAAGCAGTTGGGTTTGGCCACCGGCGCCACCTTCCTGTTGGCCAAGACCGAAGTGGAGCCCGAGCCTTTCAAGGAAGAGGTTTGGTGGGCACAAGCCGTGGAATGGGCCGACAAGAACGGGGCCGACATCATCAACAGCTCGCTCGGCTACACCAAGGACCGCCACTACACCTGGGAGATGGACGGACGCAGCTATGTGTCGCGTGCCGCCAACATCGCCGCCCGCAAGGGCATGCTGGTGTGCAACAGCGCCGGCAACTCGGGCGACGAACAGAACTGGAAAATCATCGGCGCTCCGGCCGACGCTGACAGCATACTCTCCGTGGGCGGCATCAGTCCGTCGCTCACCACCTACCAGCACATCAGCTTCAGCAGCTACGGTCCCACTGCCGACAAGCGCATGAAACCCAACGTGTGCAACTACGGCTACTGCGAAGTGGCCGATCCGCACGACGACAACAACACCGAATTCGCCGCCGGCACCTCCTTCTCGTCGCCACTCACCGCCGGATTCTGCGCCTGCGCCTGGCAAACCATGCGCGACCGCACCGCCATGCAGATGAAACAACTGATTGAGGAATCGGCCGACCTCTACCCCTACTACGACTACGCCTTCGGCTACGGCGTGCCACAAGCCGACTACTTCCTCGACGAATCCAAACGCATCATAGAACCCGCCGCCACCTTCGAATTCAAATCGCTCGGCAAATACGTGCTTATCCATCCGCTCGTCAACAAAGCCTCCAACCATGGCACCAACCTGCGCATGATAGGCCGACAGACGGACGACGAACAGTCTGACGGCAGCGTGGTACTCTTCAAACTGCAGGGCCGCAAAGGGATCATCGAACGCTATGTGAATCTGAAGATTTCGCAATTCGACGAAGGAAAGGCTGTCGCCATTCCAAAAAGCGCCATCTACGGCTACACCCTGGTGGCCTACGTTGACGGATTCACCAACGAATACCACCTCTCCAAATTCGACAGCATCAGCGAGGCCAATAGCGGCAACGACCGGACATTCAAATATCATGTCATCGACACCGTCGGCTATTACCTCGACGACTACAGGGAACTGTCCAGCCGCAAACTGGCCGACAACAACGTGACGGATTGGGGCGTGGGACAGAAGCACCTCTTGGAGGTCTATGCCCAATACGGCCTGCAGTGGTACTTCGGCAAAGCCGATTTGAACTTCAGCGACGGCGCCAATATCGGCATACGCTATCTGCGCCATTTCAAGAAATGGTATGCCCTGGGACTTGGATTGGAAATAGCCGGCGACGACTACCGCTACGAGCCGAACAACGTCAACAATTGGGACAACTACCTCAACCTGGGTGGTGCCGACTTCAGCAATGCAGAACGGAAAACCATGAGCACCATTGCTGTCAACCTGGAACTCTTCCAGCGCATCAGGCTGAAGGCCGGCGGAACAGCCCGCAACAAAGGTCTGCATTGGGACATCGGTGTCTTTGGAGGACTGTTGTTCAACAACTACAATATCTACTATAACGAAAACGAGAATGCCGACCGCTGCCTCAGCGAGAGCAGAAACTACAGCGAACTGGACAACGTCGGCAACTTCAACTGGGGTGTCACCTCACGGATGGTGTGGGATTGGATCGGCATCTACGGCCGCTACCGTTTCACACAACGCGGACTCGGTCTGCCCCATCTGGAACTTGGCGTACAGTTCTCCTTCTAAACCCACATGCGAACGATTGACCGCACGACGACAAACAATTGCAATCACCCAACAAAACCCATCATGAAGAAAATCCTCATCATAGCCACCGCACTGGTTCTCAACCTGCAGCTAATCCTATCAAACGCTGCTCAGGCCCAGGAGCACTATTGGGTCATGCTGACCGACAAGGCCGGCACCACCTTCGACCCCTACAGCCACTTCGACCCCAAAGCCATCGAACGCTACCAGCTGAACCATGCCGACCTCTACGACATCAGCAACTATCCGCTCAACGAGAGCTACGTCAACCAAATTGACGCCATCGCCACGGAGGACTTCGGTCAAAGCCGCTGGCTCAACGCCGTGGCCGTCACTGCCACACCCGAACAGATAGAAGCCATCCGCCAACTGCCTTTCGTCAAAGAGGTGGCGCTGTTGGAAGGCAATATGCAACTGACGCAACAGGACGAAACCGATTGGGTAGCACAGCTGAACAACGACTGCAATTCCGTTACATGGAACCACAGTGACCAAATTGTCCGTATGGGTGTCAAATACTTCCGGGACAAGGGCATCAACGGAAAAGGTGTACGCATTGCAGTCTTCGACGGCGGATTCCCTCAGGTGAATACCCACAAAGTATTTCAACACTTGCGCGACAACGGGCAGATTGTCAAAACTTGGAATTTCCCCAACAAGAAAGAGGATGTCTACGGATGGAACAGCCACGGACTGATGACGCTCAGTTGTATAGCCGGCATAAACCAGTACCAAGGCAGCGAATCGGTTGTCAATATGGATCTGGGACTGGCCACCGGTGCCGAATTCCTGCTGGCACGCACTGAGGTGAACACCGAACCCTTCAAGGAGGAAGTCTGGTGGATGATGGCGGTCGAGTGGGCCGACAAGAACGGCGCCCAGATCATCAGCTCATCGCTCGGCTATGGCAAGGACCGCTATTTCACCAAGGATATGAACGGCCAAAGCTATGTGGCCAAAGCCGGCAATATGGCGGCCCGTAAAGGCATCCTGGTTTGCAATTCTGCCGGCAATGAAGGTGATGACAATACCTGGCGCACCATCATCACCCCCTCCGATGCCGACAGCGTGCTCTGCGTGGGGGGCATCGTCAATAGCCTGCGCTGGTATGATCATATAAATTTCAGCAGCTACGGACCCAGTGCCGACGGTCGCCAGAAACCCAACGTCTGTGCTTTCGGAACCGCCACCACTGCAAACACTGGAAGCAGCAACGACGAAACCCACTATGTCAGCGGCACTTCGTTCAGCTGCCCGCTGGTGGCAGGATTTGCCGCCTGTGCCCTGCAAGCACATCCCGAATTGACTGCCATGCAACTATTCCACGAGATTGAGAAATCGGCCGACCTCTACCCCTACTGCGACTACAGCTACGGCTACGGCGTACCCCAAGCCGACTATTTCACCGGCGACCGCAAAAAGGTGGAGCCTTCCTTCAAGTTCGAAAAAAGAAGCGACCTCCGTATGAGTATAGTCCCATTGACGGACAACCCCGACCAATGCCATGTATTCATAAAAAACAGCCAGCCTGACGGCACTATCATCGATTACCAGAAAATTGAACTGGACTCTTTCACTACAGATATGAGAATCGACATCTGCTATGGTGAAATTGTCACTGCCCACTACAACGGCTACACGGAAAGCTATAACAGCAACCCCGAGGGTTATGCCAGCTGCAATCCCTTGGATGACCATACCATGCACATTGAAATAGGCAAAAATGGAGATTCTGCCACCTATACTCCTGGTTATTCCACACAGCATTTCTCCACACGCCTCAATGAAAAGCACACCCATTGGGGATTATACTTTATGCTGGGACTGCCTGTCAATACCGACGATGCAGAGATGGACCACAGTTTGTGGTCGCCAGCCAAACGCCTTGGCATTCGTTGGACCTATCACTTCTCCAAATCCTACGGCTGGGGCTTCGGTTTGGAGTACGGACACGTGTCGTATCGACTGGGTGACAAAATTGGCAGCGTGGACGAGATCATGTACACAGACGTCATGGTCGACGCAATGTATAAGGACTTGACAAAGCACCACATCAACGTAGGCGAACTGGGTGTAGAACTCTACCAACGCGTTCGCATTGTCCCCGGAGGTATCTTTCACAAAGGATGGCACTGGGATTTAGGAGTCTATGGCAGTTTTTGTTACAACTCTTACATCCTCAGAGGCACTTTCAAAGGCGACTACGGAGACCATCTCTCTTTCCGTCTACGCAACATCACTGCACTTGACGACTACCGCTGGAACTGGGGCGTCACCACACGTATCTCACGCGACTGGCTGGGTCTCTACGCCCGCTACCGCCTCACCCGAATTGGAAAAGATGTTGCCACCGGGCAGTTACTCCCCCCGAGACTTGAGGTGGGTCTGCAACTGGCCCTCTGAACCAAGACGATTCATGCTTCACCCGCCCCTCACCGCCCGCCATCGGGCACATCATGAGCCCACTGTTGCATGCGCCTCTTTGGTCGAATAACCTGCGGCAGACAGCGGTGAACCGAAAGAGAAAGTTTTTTTGTCAGTCCGACAATTCTTTGTAATTTTGCAACCCGAAATAATTGATGCCAACAGGTGTAGCCCCACCACACCAGCCATCATAATTAACAGACAATAAAATACATAACAATATAACCCTAGAAGAATTTCAAAACGAACTGCGTCAAGGCATCCCAAACCCGCTGCCCGAACCGCAACCCTACGATCCTACAGTGAACCATGCGCCCAAGCGTAAAGACATCCTCAGCCCCGCCGAGAAAAAGCTGGCTATCCGCAACGCGTTGCGTTACTTTGACCCCAAAGCCCAACGTCGTGGCGTTCGGTCACGCCTATACCGCCAACACCGGCTCGAGCAACAAGGAATTTCACTATGTCGACGGCACCAGCTTCAGCTGTCCCCTCGTGGCAGGCTTCGCTGCCTGTGCCCTGCAGGCCCAACCCAAGCTGACGGCCATGCAGCTCTTCCACGAAATCGAGAAGAGTGCTGACCTCTACCCCTACTGCGACTACAGCTACGGCTACGGTGTGCCGCAGGCCGACTACTTCACTGGCACCCGCAAAGCCGTCGAGCCCACCTTCAAGTTCCAAAAGACCGACAAAGGGGTTCAGGTCGTCTTCCTCAAAAACGTGAAGAATTCATACATGTACCTCAAAAACAGCAAGGCGGACGGCACCATCACGGCATACTCGCAGAAAAAGATAGAATCCGTCAATAAAAACAGCCATTTCCTCATCACGGAGGGCGACATCGTCACCATCAACATCGGAGGTTACACACAGAGTTACACGGTCAACAATCATTCCAGAGTGAGTTCTACTGATGGCATCACCATCGAATCTGATGACGACTCCCTGTATGTGTCCCCCTTCTATACTATCCCCTCCACCATCAAACCCATAGAGAAAAAATTAGCAAAAGAGTCATACTATATGCTCGGTCTGCCCATCAACATACAGACCGAAGAACTCGACCACAATTTCTGGTCGCCAACCTTGCGTATCGGATTCCGCTCGGTGTTCAATATCACCAAAAGCTACGGCTGGGGTCTGGCCTTCGAGTATGGCCACTCCTCATTCCGTTTTGGCAACGAGGCGAACCGTCTTGACAGTCTGGCTGCCATGGACGACAATGTGCGCTGGCTCGACAAAAAAGTCAAAAAACACAAACTCAACCTCGGCGAAGTCGGCATCGAGCTCTTCCAGCGTGTCCGCATCATCCCGTTGGGCTTGACTCACAAAGGCCTGCATTGGGACCTCGGCATCTACGGCAACTGGGCACACAATGCCTACAAACTCGCCGGCAGCCATGACGGCGACATCGCTACGACACGCAAAGAGGTGGTCCGCAACCTCGACCTTCTCGACAGCTACCGTTGGAACTGGGGTGTCACCACACGACTGACTTACGACGTCATCGGTCTCTATGCACGTCTGCGTCTCAACGGCATCGGCAAGGATGTCGCCGCCGACAAGGTGCTGATGCCCCGCCTCGAAGTGGGCATCAACCTGTCGATCGGAGCACTGAAATAAAAATGGTATGCAATTATATCTTCTGCAAGATATATGCATGAAAGAATAGAACATATAAAAGGATATTTCAGCAAGCCATACAACAGCCAATGGCTTACAGCCATTTTGTCGCTGATGCTGGTTCTGCTCACCTATCCGGCTTTCGAACCCGAGCATGGAGTAGGACTAGACCCTTCCTACGTTTGGGGATTCAACTACCTGTTCGACTACGACTACGCATCGCTTACCGAACTGACCTATCCATACGGGCCTTTGGCCTTGCTACGCATACCCGTAGCCGTCAATGGCCACTACGCCCTGTTCCTGGTCTTCTTCACCTTGCTGAAATTCTGCCTTGTTTGGCAGACATTACGGCTGGCACAACGACGCTCACTTCCACTGCTCGCAACGGTTGTCGCAATGGTTCCCTTCGCCATTGTCGCCAATATCGATTTACTGGTGTTTTTCAATGTGGCCCTATTGACCCTCTACGCAATAGAATTTAAATCTGTTTGGCGATTCCTATTGGCCACCTTACTGGCTATATTTGGATATAGTATCAAAGTGTCGATCGGATTGCAATCCTGTATGGTGGTTTTCGTCGGATGGACACTTATACTTATCCTGTACAAGGACTTACGTTTTTCCTTAGTCACCGCAGGGGCCGTTCCTGTTTTGCTTCTTCTTGTCGGGCTTGCCGTATGGCACAGTCTTCCAAGGATGTTCGATGCCTATGTCGGAATGACACATCTCTTTGGAGGTTACAGCGAGGCCTTGGTGCTTCCCAATGGGCACAAAATGTGGAAGATGATTGTCTGCATCTGTTTTGTTGTCGCATTCCTGCTCTCAATCAATGGCCGATGGGGCAAAATAATGTGCCTGCTGTTGATTCTGCCTCTCTTCGCCAACTGGAAATATGGCATTGTCCGCGAAGATTTCTACCATCTTAAACAGTTGCTGTATTTCTCCGTGTGTTTTGTTTCCACCATCCTTCTGGCGCAAGAGCGCATCAACTGGCCCTCGTGGTTATGTTCGGCGGCTGCTATTGGCATGCTGTATGTCGCTGTTTCTGACATCAACTACAATAGTTCAAAAATATTGACAGCCGGCCCACACAATTTCTTCGACAAAGTGATTGGCTACAAGAAAACCGTCGACAAGAGCCAATCGTACATAGCAAATGCTCTGAACACCCGAAAACTGCCACCTAATGTCGTGGAAACCATAGGCTCCGGCACCACAGACTGTTATCCTTGGGAACAAGTCTTTATCGGCGCCAACAGCCTTCGTTGGCAACCTCATTGTACCGTCGAATTGGGAGCAGGCAACACCCTGTGGCTCAACCACAAGGCCGCACTCAATTTTAACAGTAGCCACGAGGCTGTACAATACATTATCTTCCACAAACCCAACTACGACAACGACCTTGGCCTCATAAGTATCGACGGCCGTTACCTCCTTAACGACGAACCCGCCATATTAGACTCTATCCTATCCAACTACTCTGTTGCCGATTCGGGACAGTGGTACGGAATGCTTCTCCACCACGGCGGCTCACACTACAACCTCATAGACGACACAATAGCCTCCATGTCTGTCGGTTTTGGAGAATGGATACCCGTGCCAACGCATCGCGATGGAATCCTGAAGGCCTCTGTCGGAATCAAACATAATTTCGCTGGCTTTGTCAAAAAAACGCTCTACAAGCCCGACATCTACTATGTCGACTACCTGATGCCCGACAGCACAGTCCACACCTACCGCTTCTCACGCGAAACAGCGTCGTCCGGTTTGTGGGTCTCTCCCTATGTCAACTCCTATTCCGAATTGGCCTCCCTGTTCTGCGGGAACACCGATTTGCCTAACCCCCAATCCATTCGCATCCGCTCCGACGGCAACACGCGAACCAACACTCCACACATCTCCGTAACCTTCCGATGCTCGCACACCCCTCGGGCAACAATACAATAACATAGTACAATATTTAATACAGATCATCGTTACACATATATCCGCCAATAGCCGTTTCCGATATGCCAAACCACCCAAACAGTACGTACACTGCATAATGGCGCGGAAACAGCCTGTAAGATGGAACAAACTAAAAAATAAAAAAATATGACCCTAGAAGAATTTCAGAACGAATTGCGTCAGGGCATTCCCAATCCGCTGCCCGAGCCGCAACCTTATGACCCCACTGTAAACCACGCCCCCAAGCGTAAGGATATCCTCACTCCGGCCGAGAAGAAGCTGGCTATCCGCAACGCGTTGCGCTACTTCGACCCCAAGGACCACGCCATGCTGGCCCCCGAGTTTGCCGAAGAACTGCGCAAATATGGCCGCATCTATATGTACCGCCTGCGTCCTACCTACCCGATGTACGCTCGCCCCATCGAGCAGTATCCTGCCAAGTGCCGTCAGGCTGCCGCCATCATGCTGATGATCCAGAACAACCTGGATCCCGCAGTGGCACAACATCCGCATGAGCTCATTACCTACGGTGGCAACGGCGCCGTGTTCCAGAACTGGGCCCAGTATCGCCTCGTGATGAAGTACCTCAGCGAGATGACCGACGAGCAGACCCTCGTGATGTACAGCGGCCACCCGATGGGACTCTATCCCAGCCATAAGGACGCCCCGCGTGTGGTCGTCACCAACGGCATGATGATTCCCAACTACAGCAAGCCCGACGACTGGGAGCGCTACAACGCCCTCGGCGTGACCCAATACGGACAGATGACCGCCGGCAGCTACATGTACATCGGCCCCCAAGGCATTGTGCACGGCACCACCATCACCGTCCTCAACGCTGCCCGCAAGCTGGGCGGCGGCACCGCCGGCAAGCTCTTCATCACCGCCGGCCTCGGCGGCATGAGCGGCGCTCAGCCCAAGGCTGGCGACATCGCCGGAGTGGTCAGCATCACCGCCGAAATCAACCCCGCCGCCACTCAGAAACGCTTCGACCAAGGCTGGGTCGACGAGGTCCACGCCAATCTCGACGAGCTCTTCGTGGAGGTCAACAAGGCCATCGCCGCCAAGAAAGCCCGCAGCTTCGCCTACCAGGGCAACGTCGTTGACCTGTGGGAATATTGCGCCGCGAAAGGCATCCATGTCGACCTCGGCAGCGACCAGACCTCGCTCCACAACCCGTGGGCCGGCGGCTACTACCCCGTGGGTGTCAGCTTCGAAGACTCGAAGGTGATGATGGCCGAAAAGCCCGAACTGTTCAAGGAAAAAGTGCAGGAAAGCCTGCGTCGCCATGTGGCAGCCATCAACAAGCTGACCGCAAAGGGCATGTATTTCTTCGACTACGGCAACGCCTTCCTGCTTGAAAGCAGCCGCGCCGGCGCAGACATCTGGAACGCCGACAAGACCGCCTTCCGCTATCCCTCCTACGTACAGGACATCATGGGACCCATGTGCTTCGACTACGGTTTCGGCCCCTTCCGTTGGGTCTGCACCAGCGGCAAACCCGAAGACCTCGACAAGAGCGACCATATCGCTATGGAGGTCCTCGCAGAAATTGCAGCCACTGCTCCCGCCGAAATCCAGCAGCAGATGCACGACAACATCCAATGGATCAAGGGTGCCAAGGAGAACCACCTCGTCGTCGGCAGCCAGGCCCGCATTCTCTACGCCGACTGCGAAGGACGCACCAAGATTGCCGCCCGCTTCAACGAAGCCATCCGCAAAGGCGAAATCAGCGCTCCTATCGTGCTGGGACGTGACCACCACGACGTCAGCGGCACCGACAGCCCCTTCCGCGAAACCAGCAACATCTACGACGGCAGCAACCGCTGCGCTGACATGGCCGTACAGAACGTCATCGGAGACAGCTTCCGCGGTGCCACGTGGGTCAGCATCCACAACGGTGGCGGCGTAGGCTGGGGCGAAGTGATAAACGGCGGCTTCGGTATGGTCCTCGACGGCAGCGAAGCATGCGACCGCCGTCTGCGCATGATGCTCCACTGGGACGTGAACAACGGCATCAGCCGTCGCAGCTGGGCTCGCAACGAAGGCGCCATGTTCGCCATCAAACGTGCCATGGACATCTGCCCCGAACTGAAGGTCACCATGCCCAACCTGGTCGACGACAACATCCTGGAAGGCCTGTTCTAATGCGACCGGCAATCCTACCGACAACAATAAAAAATCGCCCTGCGGAAATGCGGGGCGATTTTTTTATGTTTTATTATAAGGTAAACACTTGTCGGTTTGATGGGAGGGGCCGACTGTCGGGGACAGCGCCGGCTTACTGTTTCGTATTGGCTATCAGTTGGGGCAGACATTCCTCGAACATGACGCCATACCAATGCTCCTTTTCGTGGCCTAGGGTGTGACGGATGCAGTCCACCGTGAAATCGACGGCGATGCGCAGGGCCCGTTCCAGCGGGAACCCTTTGACGAGGGCGCCGGCAAATGTGGCCGAAAAAACATCGCCAGTGGAATGGAAATAACCCGGAATGTTCTGGCTGAGGCAGTTGAAAAAGTCGCCCGTCTCACTGTTGTAGCAGGCCACGCCCTGATGGGTGTCGTCGACATGGACGCCTGTCAGCATGACGATACGGGTTCCGAGACCGGACAGCCGCTTGAGGAGTTCCTTGATGAAGGCCTCGTCGCACCGTTCGCCCCGATAGGGTTCGCCCAGCAGCAGGGCCGCCTCGGTCATATTGGGCATGATGACATCGGCCTTGCGACAGAGCTGGCGCATCTGGTGGGCAAAGCTGTCGTCGAAACCCTTGTAATACTGACCCTTGTCACCCATCACAGGGTCGACGATGACCTTACATTGGGGGGTGGCGAAGGTATTGAAGAAATCGGAGACAATCTGCACCTGCTCCTTGGAGCCCAGATAACCGGTGCAGATGGCGTCGAAACGCAGTCCCAGCCGTTTCCAGTGGGCGGCAATGGCGGGGATGTCGGCGGTGAGGTCGTGATAAGTGTAACCCTCAAATCCGGTGCCGGTATGGGTGGAGAGCACCGCCGTGGGGACTACACAGGTCTCAATGCCCATGGCCGAAATGATAGGCAGGGCGACAGTGAGGGAGCACTTGCCAAAACAGGATATATCTTGTATGGATACGATTCTTTTCATTTCAATGTCTTTTCAAGAGGCCCATCTGCCTGACCATACAAAGGGAAGGGAGTCTATGGCATGCATCATAATGGAGGCAGAGAAAGCAATGTCGTAACGGCACTTTGGACTTTTTGTTGTATGGTGCGGACGGGAGCGACGAAAAAAAAGTGGACAGAAGGGGCCAATACCGATAAAAACGGATTCGGAAACCACCGGAAGTCCGGTCGGAAACAATGGCGAAAAAGAAACACAGCAATCTAACATTCAACAGATTGAACAGAAAAACACGCTCACAGGGGACCATTTGAAATAAAATATGTAATTTTGCAGTCGATTTCATCACAACAACAGGGGTATTCTTGCCCTGCCAGTAGCAGGCCTCCATCCCCAAGGAGGAAACCCCCTTTAACAAAACAAGAGAACATGCAACAGTCATCATCGTCGGCAAAAGATGCCGTCATCATCTACTCGGGCGGACTGGATTCGACCACCCTGCTTTACGAAGCGCAGGAGCGCATAGCGCTTGCGCTGACCTTCGACTACGGCAGCAACCACGCCGAACGCGAAACGGCTTGTGCCAAACACCACTGCCAACAACTGGGTATCGAGCATCTGATCATTCCCCTGACTTTTGTGAAGGACTATTTCACCTCGTCGCTTATTGACGGCGCCGACGCCATACCTGAGGGCAACTACGACGACACGAACATGCGTTCGACCGTGGTGCCGTTCCGCAACGGCATCATGCTCAGCGTGGCCTGCGGCATCGCCGAAAGCCGCGGACTGAAGCATGTGCTCATCGCCAACCACGGAGGCGACCACGCCATCTATCCCGACTGTCGGAAGGCCTTCATCGACGCCATGGATGCCGCCATGCGAGCCGGCACCTACATCAACGTCGACATCGAGGCGCCCTACACCCTGCTGTCCAAGGCCGATATTGTGTGCCGCGGAGCGGCGCTGGGCATCGACTACGCCACCACCTACTCGTGCTACAAGGGCGGCAAACGGCACTGTGGCACCTGCGGCACCTGCCGCGAACGCCAAGAAGCCTTCGCCCTGGCACACATCGAGGACCCGACGGAATATGAGGCGAATTGACAATCGCTGTTTTCAGACGACATCCAACTTCATTCATCACATATCAACATCCCCATGTACTACATTCAAAAGACCATCGAAGTGTCGGGAGCACACAAACTGACACTGCCCTACCCGAGCAAATGCACCCAGCTGCACGGCCACAACTGGACCATCACCATCTACTGCAAATCCAAAGAACTGGACGCTAACGGCATGGTGGTGGACTTCGCCGAAATCAAACGCCGCATCACCGACAAACTGGACCATCAGGTGGTGAACGACGTATTGGAATGCAACCCGACGGCGGAGAACATGGCACGCTGGTGCCAGCAACAGATTCCGCACTGCTACCGCGTCGACGTGCAGGAGACGACGGGCAACATCGCCACCTACGAGGAAGACTGACCATGAAGGTGAACGAGATATTCCAATCGCTGCAGGGCGAGGGCTTCCACACAGGCACTCCGGCGGTATTCGTCCGCCTGTCGGGCTGCAACCTGCACTGCCCTTTCTGCGACACACACCACGACGAAGGCACCGAGATGAGCGAACAAGCCATCGTGGAACAAGCGGGGCGCTATGCGACGCCTCTGGTCGTCGTCACCGGCGGCGAACCGGCACTGCAGCTGACCGCCTCGCTGGTCGACGCCCTCCACGCCATAGGCAAGACCGTGGCGGTCGAAACCAACGGCACCCTGCCGCTGCCGGCACAAGTGGACTGGATCACCCTCTCGCCCAAGGATGCCTTCCTAGGGCCCCAAGCCGCACCCGTACTGAAACATGCCAACGAAATCAAAGTCATCTTCGACGGCATCCATCCGCCCGACGATTACAGCGGCATAGCCATCAGCCACGCACGTTTCCTGCAACCATGCGACACCGGCGACGCCGACAAAAACCGTTCCATCACCCAACAAACCATCGACTACACGCTCCAACACCCACAATGGAGACTCTCGCTGCAGACCCACAAACTGCTGGGCATCCGCTAGCGACATTCCCACAAAAAAGTTCCTGCTCCCGGCAACAATAAATAAGCCGTTCTGGCGTTTGTAGTACAATTCAAAAACGAAAACGAACCTTAAAAAAACACAACATTATGAAAAGCAGCAACATTCCGTTCAAAAAGAACTATATTCTCGGCACAAGCATCGTTCTCGCCGCATTCGTATTGGGACTGATGTTGGTATGGACCGTAAAGACTTTGAAATCGTTCGACGACACCGTCACCGTCCGAGGCCTCTGCGAAAAGGAAGTCCCCGCCGACCGCGTGGTGTACCGCATCTCCTACTCCGAAAAGAACAACGACCTCTCCACGCTGCGCCAGACCATTGCCAACAACAACCAGACCATCGTCAAGCTGCTCCGCAATGCAGGTTTTGACGAAAGCGAGATCTCGTATGGTGCCGCCAGCTACAGCGACGAATACAACTCGTGGAGCGACGTGTCGCGCATCGCCTACCGCTACGAAGCAAACCAGTCCATCACTGTGATCACCTCCAAATTGGACCTGGTGAAGAAGGTGCAGAACACCCTTGAGACCGACCTTGTCAACCGCAACATATTGGCCAGCGGCTACGCCGACTACCAGTATCTGGGTCTGAACGAAATCAAGCCCTCGATGATTGCCGAAAGCTTGGTGAAAGCTCGCGAATCAGCCGAAGAATTTGCCAAGAACAGCCACAGCACTATTGGCAAGATGCGCACCGCCTCGCAAGGATACTTCGAGATTGAAGACCTCGACGAGAACACCCCGCAGATGAAGAAAGTACGCGTGGTCACCACCGTCGAATACTACCTGAAATAACAGAACGCCACCCGCATGAACAAAGCACTGCTGACACTGCTGGCCTGCACGCTGCTGCTCACAGCTTGCGACCCGGGTTATGACGAATACTGCCTGCTCCGCAACGAGGCTTCGCAGCCCCTGACCGTCATCCCCGCAGGCTATCACTGCATGCGGAACGACACCAACGAAGCTTTCGACACCTTCTACTACCAGCCGCTGACACTGGCCATGGCCAGCGACAGCATGGTGGTGCTCAACGGGGGTATCGGCAGCGCCTGTCAAGAGGCTGCCTACAACAGCATGTGTTCCTTCTTTGGCGACAGCGTCATCTTCCGCTTCGACGACGGCTGCCAGACCGTCTACCATGCCGCCGACACGCTGGGCATCAGCCCCTACAACCCCAGCGCCCCTGGCTATCGCTGGGAAGAGAAGGTGGGCGAACCCTATGCCGGCCACGTCTACTTCGGACAGCTGACATTCACCATCAACGATGAACATCACCCCCAGCACTAACAGACCTTCCCCCACCCCACAATGCCCCAGAAACCGTCATCGCTCATACTGCTGCTCTCGCTGCTGCTGGCCTGCGCCCCCTGCGTCGGCCAGGCACAGGATTCGAATGAGCAGATGGCCTCATACTATTTCCAAAACAAGGAATACGACAAAGCCGTCGAACTCTACGAGCCCCTCTACAACCGCACACAGAATGTCTTCTATTACCAGATGCTCTACCAGTGCTACCTGGAGACCGCCCAATACAAGGAGGCCGAAAAGCTGGTGGAGAAACGACTGAAGAAAAACCCGCGAGCACTGCACCTCATGGTGGACCTGGGCAACATTCAGCTGCGACAGGGCAACACCAAAAAGGCCGAGAAGACCTTCGCCGCCGCCATCGACAAGGTGTCGGCCGACTCGAAGCAGGTCGGCGACCTCGCCATGGCCTTCGACAACGCCGGCCGCACCGACCTGGCCATTCAGACCTACCTCAAGGCCCGCGAGAAGATGAACAACCGCAACATCTACATCATGGAACTGGCCACCCTTTACGAGAAATCGGGCGACTACGAATCCATGATGAACGAATACTTCGACCTGCTGGACAGCTCGCCCCACTCCATAAGCTCCATCCAGATTGCACTGCAACGGGCTCTCAACGAGACCTCGTCGACACGGTTGTCCGACGGTCTGCGCAAAACGCTCATCGCCCGCATCCGACAACAGCCCGACAATAACAGCTATCTCGAGATGATGATATGGTTCTCGCTGCAGCAGAAAGACTTCGACTTCGCCCTCACCCAAGCCAAAGCGGTCGACGCCCGCTTCCCCGAACAAGGGACCGAACAGGTGTTTCGCGTGGCTCAGATAGCAGCCAACAACGAAGCCTACGACGTGGCGGAGAAAGCCTACAGCCACCTGATTGCCAAAGGCAAGGAACATCCTTTCTACTTCGCCGGCAAAGTGGGACTGCTCAACACCCGTTTCGACCGCATCAACCAAAGCCATGCCACCGACCCGCGCCAGATAGCGGACCTGCAGGCGGACTACGAAGCCGCCCTCGCCGAACTGGGCAAGAACGAGCATACCATCCCACTGATGCGCAACTACGCCCACCTGCTGGCCTACAGCAGCCCCCAGCAGACCACCGACCCCTCCAACGACCGCCTGCAAAAAGCTGTCGACCTGCTCTACGACATCATCGAGATGCCCCGCATACCCAAAAACACCGTCAACGAGGTGAAACTGGAACTGGGCGACCTGCTGCTCTTCTCGGGAGAGATTTGGGACGCCTCGCTGCTCTACAGCCAAGTGGAGAAAGCCAACAAGAACGACATTGTCGGTGCTATGGCCAAATTCAAAAACGCCAAGCTGTCATACTACAACAACGACTTCCAATGGGCCAAGTCGCAACTCGACGTGTTGCGCGCCTCCACCTCCAAACTCATCGCCAACGACGCCATGCAGCTCTCGCTCCTCATCAGCGACAACATGGAGGAGGATAGCACCTATGAGATGCTCTCCTACTATGCCGCCGCCGACCTGATGTTCTACCGCAACCAGCTCGACAGCGCCTGGACGTTGCTGGACGACATCACCCACCGCAGCCTCAGCCACGCACTCCTCGACGAGGTGCTGGTGCAGAAGGCACGCATCCGCATGAAACAAGGTCGCTACCACGAAGCCGACTCACTGCTGCAGTTCGTGGTGGACCACTACGGCAGCGACATCCTGGCCGACGACGCGCTCTTCATGCTCGCCGAACTCAACGAACAGCAGCTGGGCAACCCCGAGAAAGCCCGCCAGTGCTACGAACGTCTCATCCTCGACTATCCCACCAGCCTCTACGTCGACAGGGCACGCAAACGCTACAGAAAATAAGATTATGGAACAAGTCAGAGCCAAAAAATTCCTGGGACAGCATTTCCTCACCGACGAAAGTATCGCCGAACGCATCGCCCACAGTCTCACCGGACAGGTGCCCTGCCTGCTCGAGATAGGACCCGGCATGGGGGTGCTCACCAAATACCTGCTGGACGACAGCCGCTACAACTTCAAAGCCATCGAGTTGGACCGCGAGTCGGTGGAATGGCTCCACAGCCACTACCCCTCCCTCGAGGTGATTGAGGGCGACTTCCTGCGGCTGGACCTCACCACCCTCTTCCCCACCTCTTTCGCCGTCATCGGCAATTTCCCCTACAACATCTCCTCGCAAATACTCTTCCGCGTCTTCGAAAACCGCCAGCAGATTCCCGAGGTGGTCGGCATGTTCCAGAAGGAGGTGGCCGAACGCGTTGCCGCCGCCCCCGGCAGCAAGACCTACGGCATCCTCAGCGTGCTGCTGTCCGCTTTCTACAACATCGAATACCTCTTCACCGTCCACGAGCACGTCTTCAATCCGCCGCCCAAGGTCAAGTCGGCGGTCATCCGACTGCGACGCAACGGTGTCGCTAAACTCGACTGCGATGAACAGCTTTTCGTCCAAGTGGTGAAGACCGGCTTCAACCAGCGTCGCAAAACCCTGCGCAACGCCCTCAAACCGCTAAATCTGCCACTCGACGCCATCCCTGACGACTTGCTCGCCAAACGTGCCGAACAGCTGTCTGTAACGGATTTCACGCTGATAACAAACAAACTAAACAACTCACACATTCAAAGTTAAGGTCAAAGTAAACGTTAATATGTCCATAATAGAATTTATAATACTTGCTATCGCACTATCATTCGAGGCGCTAATCATCATGCATGGCTGCGCTTCGAAAAGCAACATTCGGCTTACAAAAGGCCTTGCTGAATCTGCCATCATAGCGCTTGAGGGCGCTGCATTGCTGATTATCGGAATGTGGATAGGCAACCTGCTGCGCTTCACGCCCGAATCGCTCGGCGAGTCCGCCACGCGCGACCTGCTGACCGACAGCGACAACCTCGTCTGCCTGGCACTGATGATATTTGTAGCCCTGCGTCTCATGTTCCGCACCGGCAGCAAAAAGCACAAAGCCCCCAACTACGACATCAGCCGTTTTGGCACCGCAGTACTGCTCGGCATCGCCGTAGGCATCAACAGCCTGCTGGTGGGTCTGGGACTCGGGTTCCGCATCGATGCCGGCGACAACATCTGGCGTGCCGCCATCCCCCTTTTCGTCACCACCACCATCTTCGCCCTGCTCGGCGTCATGCTGGGCCGCCAACAGAAAGAGCTGCGTTCGCGCCGTTATGCGCTCATCGCAGCCCTGTTCATCCTCGCCTTTGCCCTCAAAGGCGCCATATGGGGCTAATCACCGTATCATCCAGTTCACTCCAACAAGGGTATTAATCTGGGTATCGGAGCCAATGACACCCTTGGAACCAGAGACACCAGCCTGCAAAGACAGCTGCAAATCGGGACGTGCTTGCCAACAAGCCTCGAAACTGCCAACCGGCCGCCCAGGACTGTTGATGTTGCTCCCGCCAACGCTGAGCATCAAGCGATCGGTAGCCAACCAGCGGCCATACAGTGAGAACAGCAGCCCAGTATTGAAATCGTATGCGTTGACGCTGTAACGGTCCCAGCCATAGCCCAACTCATAGTCAATAGCCCAACGCTGGCCTATGCTGTTGCGGAACTGAAAGCCGATTTCAGGCTGAATCGTCTGATCCCACCGATCCACGTATGCATTTTGATAGGCCCCATATCCGACATGCGTATAGAACGACGTTTGTGGCAGTATGCCTTTGCCTTCAAAAAGAAGGAGTTTGGCACCTACCGAAGGATATACACCGGTAGTGTTGCGCAGAAAGACGGTGTCCCATGTGTTGTATGTGCCTCTCACATTGAGAGTCAATTCGGCATGGCTGCCGATACCGAAACGAAGACCTGTCGACAGCCCTACGCAATGAAGGTTGGCGTCGAAACCATGAGTATTCTTGACATTGAAGTGGTAATAATCCACAGCACTGTTCCACTGAATATGCTTTGCACCCGTCACGTTGGGGCCCGTGGAGGAAAACAGGGGACTGACAGTATCGTTTTGAGCATGAGCCACTGAGTATGCCGCACAGATCATTACACCAAAGAAAGCGACTGCAAGAAAAGTGGATTTGAAATTATTGTTTGTCTTCATTTTATTTTATTTTTTTGTTGGTAATACGCAAGTAACCCTACTTGCGAAATGGTACTTATATTAATATTAGAAGAAATAGGTTACTCCTGCCGTATAGATTTTTTGACCCGAAACAGGATCCTTGTATGTGGGCAACAGGTTGGAGAAGAGGCGGATGCCATGAACTATGCCAAGGATATCGGTACTGAAACTGAGACCCAGCTCCATTTTCCACGGATTCATTGCGTTAAAACTGTCGCGGCCGTAACCCTCGTAGCTGAACATGCCGTCCGACTGATGATGAATGGTCTCCAAATCGAAATACTGCGACACGGCCAATCCTGCAAAGAAATCGACGCCGATAGCCAGGGTGCCTTTGCTCTCGGGCCAGGGATACCATTTTATCTCGACAGGGATGCCGACATAGGTATGGAAGGCATACTGTTTATAGGTCGACGGCTGGGTAGAGGTGAGAAACTGCAATCCGCGGTCGAAGAGGTCGCCGTATGTTCCGGCGGGTTCCACGGCATAATAGAGCGGTTCCCAGACGAAGTCGTAGCGCAGACCTGTCGAGAGTTTCCAATGTGGCGTCAGTTGCCAGCTGGCCAAAAGAGGTATCTGAACGTTAAAGCCGTACTTGCTGAAATAGGGCGAGTGGTCGTTATTGTTGAAGTAGAGCGTAGATCCCGCCGAAATACCAAGCTGCAGCGAGAAGGATGAAGAGGATTCCTCTTGACATCCAACGGAGGCAGCAATGGTATCAGCCGAGGACTCAGTCTGGGCATGGAGACCCACCACCAATGCCATCATTATTCCAAAAACAATATTCCGTTTCATATTATAATGATTTTATATATTTACAACAGATTAAATGCCAACACTGTACCATCCATCTTGCTGGGATTGGCCCTGCGGAGTTTGAACCACTTACGAGGCGCTTTTTCTTGCTTCGCAGTAGGCTCTTGCATAGCGAATTGCGGTTGCATCTGGACATTGTCGCTGTCTGCATCGGCATGCTCAAGCATCGTATCCTCAGATTTCTGAAGGTCGATCTGTTCGGCATATTGCACATCATTATCGTACACGTCGACTGGAACCACCTCCTCGTTGAACACTTCATCCATTTCTTTCACCTCTTGCCTATCGTCAGATTGTTCTGCGACCATCTGAGGAGCAACAGCCGGTGATGCAGTATTGGGTCTGGCGGTTTCTTCACCAAGGCTGGGACTGTCATCGTCATTGATTTCCTCAAGCATCGGCTTTGCAACTGTATCAGCCTGAGCCTCTGCCACAAGCGCGCCTGTAGGCTGCGACGCATCCTGTACAGTGAATTTCACAATCGTAGTCACGAACAGCACCAGACAGGCTGCTGCCGAGATGCCTATGCTCCATCGGTGCCACAGCACCTTGCGATGTGCGGACTCTTCATCGGCGGCCAGGCTGTCGATCAGATCGGACAGCTGTTGCTGGCGGCGGTTGTCGCGTCCAGCATGCTCAACAGTTCTGAGCAGTTCCTCAAGATTGAATTTTTCGTCAGTCTTTTTCATATTCTATTATCATTTGTTTCAGTGTGTTGTAGGCTCGCGAGAGCAGCACGTACACATTGCCTTCGCTAATCTGCATTGCTGCGGCTATTCCCTGTGTGTCTTGCCCGTCGTAGTGCTTCAGCCTGACGACCTGTGCCTGTCGCTGAGGCAGGCGGTCTATCAGTCGAAATGCTAACTGGAGTTTTTCTTCTCCATCCTGTTCTTCTTCAGCTATGTCCATTCGCTCGTCAATCTCGACGGTGGGTTTGCGTTTTCTGATTAGATTAATGCACTTGCGTTTCACCATCGTCTTGCACCAGGCCTCCAGGTTTACCACGTCGCGCAGTCGCTCGCGGTCGTTCCAGAGCGACACAAAGCAGTCCTGCACCACATCGGCTGCATCGTCCTCATTGCCCAGCATCACTTCGGCCAAGTGTTGCATGGCGGGCTGCAGAGGCAGGATTCTATGTTTGAACATTTGTGTGTCGCTCATGTCTTATAGTCGCAAGGCTATCGAAAATCTTACACCATATAGACAAAAAAAATGCAGAATAAACACCTAAGCATTTATCCTGCAATATTTTAAGTTGTAAAGAATAATACCTTGAAGCAGCCGCTGCGATGGGTGGCTAACTTCGCTGTTAGTCAATTTACTTGTTGTAGCGCTGGCACTCCTTGGGGGTAACGCAAGTGCCGCTGGCGCGGCAGACGAGGATTTTCTCCTCCAACACATCGGCGGCGCTGTCGCTGATGTCGGGGCGGGTCTTGATGACCTTGTAAGCCTCGAAACTCATCTTGCGGCTGGTGTTGCCGACGTGGGTGATTTCACCGTAAGCCTCGATGTAGTCGCCCGCATAGACAGGGGCTTTGAATTCGACCATATCATAGGCGCAGAAGAGACCTTCGTCACCATCCTGGATGATGAGAAGTTCAGTTGCGACATCGCCAAAAAGGTGGAGCATGTGTGCACCGTCAACGAGGTTGCCGCCGTAGTGGGCGTCCTTGGCGCTCATGCGAACGCGGAGCATTGATTTTACTGCCATATTAGGTACGTTTTATTTATTTTTTAATGATGAAGTCGACGAAGATACCGGGGGTCTTGACATTTTCGGGAGCGATGCTGCCGGTGGGGACGATTTCCTGAGGCTCGACGATGACAACGTCGGCTGCGGTAGCCATCATGGGGCTGAAGTTCTGCGAGGTGCCCTTGTAGACCAAGTTGCCGCTCTCGTCGGCGATGTTGGCACCGATAATGGCCACATCGGCGCGAACCGGCTTTTCGAGCAGGTACTCTTTACCGTCGACGGTGACCTTCTCCTTGCCGTTCTCGACAACGGTGCCCAGACCCGTCTGGGTCAGCACGCCGCCCAAGCCAGCGCCTGCGGCGCGGATCTGTTCTGCCAGGGTTCCCTGGGGTTGCAGGGTGACGTGGAGCTCACCGGCATTCATCTGGTCGATGGTGTTGTTGTTGGTGCCGATATGGGTGGCAATGAGGTTCTTCACCTGGTGGTTGGTGATGAGCTTGCCGACGCCCACTTCGGGATATGCCGTGTCGTTGCAGATAATGGTAAGGTCTTTCACACCTTTCTCAACCAAAGCGTCGATGAGGGCGATGGGATTGCCCACACCAAGGAAACCGCCGACCATCACGGTCATGCCGTCATGGATTTTCTCGGCTGCCTGTTGTACAGAAACGAATTTGTTCATAATTATGTGTTTTTATTTGATAAATCAATACATTGAAGTACATGAATATCAGGCCGTTCCTCTAGGAAACGAACCCCTTCACGACTTCTGGTTAGCGACTGCAAAGTTATAAAAAAGCTTCGAAACGACAAAATTATTTTCATCCCCGGCGTGCCTGTTCCGCAAAAAAATGCATTCCAAATAAAATAATTTTTTCTATATGACGTTTTTTGAGTAATTTTGCATCTTCAAACAGCATCCCCTTTATGAAAAAATACACCCTTATATTCGGCATATTGCTATTGACGTTCAGCGCATTGAAAGCACAGGACTATGTAGTTCCCGAAGAGACGTGGTACCACACCGAAGTGTTGGGAAGCAACTACCACGGCTTTGTCTTCAACAAGGAATGGGACGTCGACATCATGGTGGAGAACCAGGACGGACGCTTCACGCCCGAAGACATCGACATCGCCAAGGCCGAAAAGCTGATGCAGAAAAAGCTGGCCTTCCTCAACCGCAACCACGAGAACCAGGAAGGCATGTGCCCCATCATCGACGAACACATCCGCAAATACACCCGCCAATATGTGGGCTTCACCGATATCAACGGCGCCAAAATCATATGGATCAACGCAGTATGGGACGACAAGATGCAAAAACAGCTCTCGCAGGACATTGTCCGCGCCAGCGGCGGCTGCGGCCACTATTGGAGCATCAAGGTAAATCTGGACACCGAGAAAGTCTACGGTCTGGAAGTCAACGAGTCGGGCGACATTCATTACATACCCCGCAACAAGAAGCCCGGTCCGCGCATCAGCCGTCCGCGCAACGACTACAAGCCGCAACGCATCCGCAAGACGGGTATCATGCACAACCCCGCTGAAGTCACCTTCTAGAGCAGATTTGATCAGCTGAGTTCTTGCCATGCGGCTACTGTTCACCTTTTCACAATTTTTGGAGAAAGCCTTCCTCTTGAAGTTCCTACGATTCTGCATCGTGGGCGTTTCGGGTACCGTCATCGATTTCGGTCTCACATGGCTCTGCAAGGAGGTGTTCAAGATACCCAAATTCATTGCCAACGCCATCGGTTTTGTCGTAGCAGCCACCAACAACTATATCCTCAACCGCATCTGGACCTGGGGAAGCACCAACGACCAGGTGGGTGTCGAATACACCAAGTTCTTCGTGGTGTCGCTCATCGGATTGGGCATCAACACTCTGATTCTCTACATCTTCAACGAGAAGCTGAAATGGAACTTCTACCTCTCCAAAGTCTTTGCCACCGGCGTGGTCATGCTTTGGAACTTCTTCGCCAACAACTTCTTCACCTTCGCCGGAGTCTGACCCCCCGAAAGGTTTTACCTATCCCCCTGCACATAAGTTTAACATGAAAAAAAGTATCTATTTCTTCGCCGCCGTCATCACCCTATTGCTAACCACCACCCTCCAAGCCCAGGAGCTGCCGCTGAAACCGCGTCCCGACGCTTTCGCCCCTGAAGTGGGGCAGCCCGAGCCCAAGGCCTTCAACATGGCGTCATCGGTCGACGAGATGCGGCAATGGGACCGTTACCCCACCTACAACACCTATCTGTCCATGATGGCACAATGGGCTGCAGCATTTCCCCAGCTGTGCCATGTCGACACCATCGGCACCTCGGTACAGGGACGGCTCATCCTCTGCATGGTCATCCGCGGTGAAAGCAGCTACCAGAACGTCCACCCCGAATTCTTCTACTCCTCCACCATGCACGGCGACGAGGTGACCGGATACGTCATGATGCTGCGCCTCATCGACACCCTGCTCCACGGCTACGGCACCAACACCCAATACACCGAACTCATCAACACCGTAGATATCTACATCAACCCCCTCGCCAACCCCGACGGCACCTACTTCTACAGCAACAACACCATTCAGGGCAGCATGCGCTACAATGCCAACTATGTGGACCTGAACCGCAACTTCCCCGACCCCTTCGGCACCGAACCCCTCGACTCACTGCAGCTCGAGAACACCGCCATGATCAACTACGTCGGCGACCACAATTTCCGCATGAGCGCCAACCTGCACGGCGGCAGCGAAGTGATGAACTACCCCTGGGACAGCTTCACTTCGCTGGAGAACCCCCATCCCAACAGCGACTGGTGGCAGGAGGTATGCAAGCGCTTTGTCGACACGAGCCGCACCTATAACAACAACCACTTCCGCGACGTCACCTCGTCGGGCTACATCGCCGGAGGTGACTGGTACGTCATCCCCAACGGACGGCAGGACTACATGAACTACTACCACAACTGTCTCGAGATGACCATGGAACTGTCGACCGACAAGAAACTGAACAGCGACGAGCTGCCCGAATACTGGCGTTTTCTGCAGCATTCGCTGGTGAACTACATCGAAGAGGTGCGCCACCTCAACAACGGCACCCAAGGCATCGGCGTTGCCGATCAGCGGCCCCTCAAGGTCTACCCCAACCCCACGCGCGACAAGCTGCTGCTCAGCGAAGCACCCACCCACGAGGTCCAAGTCTTCAACATGCAGGGGCAACGGGTGTTGCTGCTGCCGACCGGCACCCGTCTCGTCGACCTGAGCACGCTGCCTGGCGGCATCTACATGCTACGCAGCGGCAGCCACACCGCCAAAGTGGTCAAACAATGAGGTACCGACACATCGCCATAGCCATTCCCATGCTGGCAGAACTGGATAATCTGCCAGAACTGTTCGAGTCGCTGATGCACCAATCATTCAGCGACTTTACTGTCTATTGCTGCGTCAATAACCCCGAAGGATGGGCCCAAAGCGGCAACGACATCGAACAGGCCATGTACCGTAACAACCAAGCCTCGCTGACCCATCTGCACCATCTGGCGGAGAAGATGCACCAAGGGCCATCGGCGCTGCACATCATCGACCGCAGCAGTCCCGGCAAGGGCTGGGAGCCCAAACGGCGCGGTGTGGGCTGGGCCCGCAAAACGCTGATGGAAAGCATCGCGAAACACCACGATGACGACACGCTCATCGTCAGCCTGGACGCCGACACCGCCATCAGCACCACCCACCTGGCATCGGTGGCCGACCGCATGAACACCCATCCCAGCCACAACGCGCTCTGCGTACCCTACTATCACCCCTTGAGCGGCAACGCCGACCAAGACCGCGCCATGCTGCGCTACGAGGTGTATATGCGCCACTACCTGCTGAGCCTGCTCGAATCGGGCAACCCCTACGCCTTCACCGCACTCGGCAGCGCCATGGTCTTCCCCCTATGGGCTTACCGGCGGGTGGGCGGATACACCCCCTTGCAAGGCGGCGAGGACTTCTACCTGATGCAGAAATTCGCCAAGACCGGCAAAATGCTGCTCGACTGCTCCGAGACGGTCAGACCCCAAGGGCGGCCCTCGATGCGCGTACCCTTCGGAACGGGTCCCGCCATAGCCAAAGGCATCGACAGCCTCTCGGCCGCCTATCCCCTCTTCCCCGCCGAAGGGTTCCAAGCAGTGGCCGACACCTACGCCACCTTCCCGAACCTCTACGACAACGACATCGAAACACCGATGACACCCTTTCTGCAACAGCAGCTCAGAACCGACGACCTGTGGCAACCCCTGCGCAACAATTTCAAGACCCGCGAACTCTTTGTCCACGCCTGCCACGAACGCGTCGACGGACTGCGCATACTGCAGTTTCTGAAGTCCTTTGCCCTACGCCCCGCCGAGGTGGAACTGCAACGATGGAGCACACGGCACCAGCTGTCCGTCAAGGAGGACCTGAACTTCACAACCAGCCCCATTGCCGAACTCAACCAACTGCGCAACAGCATGTTCGAACTGGAGGCAAAGCTACGCCGCCACTGCGACAACTCGCGTCGCAACAACCTGTAGCCCCCCATCTACCGCCAGCCACTATAAAGCATGCAACCGCATGAAGTCCAAACACTTTCCACAGTCCCAGAAACAATCTGGCCCATCGCACAATAATACGACCACATTGACGTTGTAACGTATTATCATCAAAACACATCAAGCAAACAATCAAAAACGATATAATCTATGGCACAAACGACACTCGATGCCACCACGTTGGCAAATGTGAAGACATGGCTCGAAGGAGCATACGACGAAGACACCAAGGCCGCCATCCGAAAGATGCAGGCCGAGAACCCCGAGGAGCTCAACGAGAGTTTCTACCGCAGTCTGGAATTCGGCACCGGCGGACTCCGCGGCATCATGGGCGTCGGCACCAACCGCATGAACCGCTACACGGTGGGCATGGCCACCCAAGGCCTGGCCAACTATGTGAAAAAATGCTTCCCTGGCGAAGCGCTGAAAGCCGCCATATCGCACGACAGCCGCAACCACAGCCGCGAATTTGCCGAAATCACCGCCAATGTGCTTGCCGCCAACGGCTTCACGGTGTACCTCTTCGACGACATGCGTCCCACTCCCGAGCTCAGCTTTGCCGTGCGCCATTTCCACTGCCAGACGGGTGTCATGCTCACCGCCTCGCACAACCCCAAGGAATATAACGGCTACAAAGCCTACTGGAGCGACGGCTGCCAACTGGTGCCGCCCCACGACACCAGCGTCATCGACGAGGTGGAGAAAATCCAATCGCTCAGCGACGTGAAGTGGAACGGCGGCGAAAGCCGCATCGTCACCATCGGCGCCGAAGTGGACGAGGCCTTCATGAAGGAGATAGAGAAAAACGTGCTGCATCCCGAATGCATCAAAGCCAACCACGATATCAAGATTGTCTACACTCCCCTCCATGGTACCGGTATCAAACTGATACCCCAGATGCTGGAGCGCCTGGGATTCACCAATGTCAACGTCGTGAAAGCGCAAGCTGTGCCCGACGGCAATTTCCCCACCACCCCCTCTCCCAACCCAGAGGAGCATGCCGCCATGAAGATGGCAGTCGACCTGGCCAAGGAAATCGACGCCGACATCGTCTTTGCCAGCGACCCCGACGCCGACCGCGTGGGAGTGGCCGTCAAAAAACCCGACGGCGAATGGATGCTGCTCAACGGCAACCAGACCATGAGCGTGCTCATCTACTACCTCCTCAAGGAATGGAAAGAACAAGGAAAACTCAGCGGCAACGAATTCATCATCAAAACCATCGTCACCAGCGAACTGCCGGCCGACATCGCCCGTCGCTATGGTGTGAAAGTCTACGACGTGCTGACCGGCTTCAAATGGATCGGCGCCAAAATCCGTGAGCTGGAAGGCAAGGAGACCTTCATCGGCGGCGGTGAAGAAAGCTACGGCTACATGATAGGCGACTTTGTGCGCGACAAGGATGCCGTGGGAGCCTGCTCCATGATTGCCGAGATTGCCGCTTGGGCCCAATCGAAAGGCAAGACCTTCTTCGACGTGCTTGTGGACCTCTACAAGGAATTCGGATTCTACAAGGAAGGTCTGCTCAGCGTGGTCCGCAAAGGCAAGAGCGGCGCCGAAGAGATACAGCAGATGATGAAAGACTACCGCGCCAATCCGCCCAAGGAAATCAACGGCAGCAAGGTGGTCCGCATCCGCGACATCAAGAGCCTTGAAGACAAAGACATGGAAAGCGGTGCTGTGAGCCCCATCAACCTACCGTCTAGCAACGTGCTGCAGTTTTTCACCGCCGACGGCAACAAGGTAACCGTCCGCCCCAGCGGCACCGAGCCCAAAATCAAATTCTACTTCGGCGTGAAAGAATGCCTGAGCGCCAAAGAGCGTTTCGACGAGACCAACGCCAACCTCGATGCCAAGATTGAGGCCATCAAGAAGTCGATGGGACTGGCGTAGCGATTTTTGTTAGGCAAGATAGGCAGATTAGGCATTTTTAGGCATCCTAATCTGCCCATCCCGCCTAATCTGTCTATCCCGCCTAATTTGCCTAATTTGCCCATTTTTCCTGACTCGCCCATCGTCGAGCCATTGGGGACGGTAGAATAGGTCGCTGAAGTCCTCCAGACAAATCTGACCTATTATATTTTTTTTGTTTTTCCCCATTTCAAAAAAAAAGCGTATCTTTGCAGTTCCAAACTTTGACTATGAACATTACAGACATAAACGCCCGCTTACTTTTCTTAAATATCAAGAAAAGAGACGTTTATTGTATCATGTAGCGGCGTTGCGACACACGTCTCACCAACGACATGCGCATACTGAAGCATGTCGATTTTTGGTGTTTTACCCAGTTTGGAAATCATTTTTTTCATTACAAATAATCAATAAAAAACGTAATATTATGGAACTTCCATTTGCAGAAGCGTGGAAAATCAAGATGGTTGAACCCATCAAGAAATCCACCCGCGAACAACGCGAAAAATGGCTCAACGAAGCCCACCAGAACGTCTTCATGCTGAAAAGCGACTACGTCTACATCGACCTGCTGACCGACAGCGGCACGGGCGCACAGAGCGACCGCCAGTGGGCTGCCATGATGATGGGCGACGAGAGCTACGGCGGCGCCCGCTCCTTCTACCACATGAAGGACACCATCACCGAACTGACCGGCTTTGAATACGTCATCCCCACCCACCAGGGCCGTGCAGCCGAGAACGTGCTGTTCAGCTATCTGGTGAAAGCCGGCAACATCATCCCCGGCAACGCCCACTTCGACACCACCAAGGGCCACATCGAGAGCCGCAAGGCTTTCGCCATCGACGTCACAGTCAAAGAGGCTTACGACACCCAGCTTGAAGTTCCCTTCAAAGGTAATGTCGACCTCGAAAAACTCGAAAAGATTCTCAAAGAGAACAAGGGCAATGTCCCCTTCATGGTCCTCACCGTCACCAACAACACCGTCGGCGGCCAGCCCGTCAGCATGCAGAACATCCGCGAGACCTGCGAACTCTGCCACAAATATGGTGTGCCCGTCAACGTCGACAGCGCCCGCTTCATCGAGAACGCCTACTTCATCAAGACCCGCGAGAAGGGCTACGAGAACAAGACCCTCCGCGAGATCGCCCTGGAGATGTTCAGCTACGCCGACTGCATGACCATGAGCGCCAAGAAGGACGGTCTCGTCAACATGGGCGGTTTCATCGCCACCAACAAGAAAGAATGGTACGAAGGTGCCAAGATGTTCTGCATCCCCTTCGAAGGTTTCCTCACCTATGGCGGTATGAACGGCCGTGATATGGACGCCCTCGCCGTCGGTCTGAAAGAGAACATCGAGTTCGAGATGGTCGAGACCCGCATCAAACAGGTCCACTACCTGGCTCAGAAACTTGACGAGTACGGCATCCCCTACCAGCGTCCCGCCGGTGGCCACGCCATCTTCGTCGACGCCGACAAAGTGCTGACCAACATACCGAAGGAGGAGTTCCCGGCCCAGACGCTGACCTGCGAGCTGTACCTCGAGGCCGGTATCCGCGCCTGCGAGATCGGCTACGTGCTGGCCGACCGCGACCCTGTGACCCGCGAGAACCGCTTTGGCGGCAACGACTTCGTCCGCCTCTGCATCCCGCGCCGCGTCTACACCAACAACCACATGGACGTCATCGCCGCTGCCCTCAAGAACGTCTACGACCGTCGCAACGACATCAAACGCGGTCTGGAAATCACCTGGGAGGCTGAACTGATGCGCCACTTCACCTGCCAGTTCAAACGTCTCGGCTAATCGGCCGACCGAACGGCAAATACCACTATACAAGAAAGGCTTCGAAACGTGTTTCGAAGCCTTTCTTTTTGAGGGATAGGGCGATTGTCCGATCCGGCGGATGGTCTGTCGCAGTGCGCAATGGCGCATGCAGCCCGACGATCCTTATAGAGATAGAGGTATCAATCCTTGATGGTCATCTCGTCGATGAGGTTTCTGGCACCGGCATACTTGTCGATGACCCACAGCATGTAGCGGGTGTCGAGACAGATGCAGCGCTGCAGACGCTCCTCAAAATCGATGTCGCCCGACATGGACTCGCTGTTGCCGTCGAAGGCCAGGCCGATCAGGTTGCCCTCGCCGTCGATGACAGGACTGCCGCTGTTGCCGCCGGTGATGTCGTTGGTGGTGACAAAGCAGGCAGGCAATTCGCCGTTCTTGTCGGCATAGCGGCCGAAGTCACGAGCCAAGACGAGTTCCTTGAGACGGGCGGGCACCTCAAATTCGCCACCGGCAGGACCCTCTTTCTGGAGGACACCGGCTATGGTGGTGTAGTAGGAGTAGGACACGGCGTCGCGCGGGTCGTACGACTTCACGTTGCCGTAGGTCAGTCGGATGGTGGAGTTGGCGTCGGGGCTCATCAGCTTGCGGCCCTCGTTGAATTGCAGGATGCCGTCGGTGAAATTGCGGATGCCGCGCTGCAGTCCTTCGACCGACGACTGCGGCACCCGGCTGCGCAGGGTGGTGTAGAGTTCATACACCTGGCTGCCCACCTGGTAGATAGGATCCTTGGCCAGTTTCTTCAGGTCGGGTTTTTCCATGAATTTGCGCAGGCTCTCCTCGCTGGCGAAGAAGGATTTCTTGTGCATATCGGCCACATATTTCGCGAAATTGCCCTTGTACTTCTTGTGGGCAGCAGTCAGGAACTCCGGCATGAACTGCGGATCCATGCGTTCGTAGACATACTGGAACAGGGCCGCTTCGAGACGCTGTTCGATAGTGGCGTCATAGTCCTTGTAGAAAGCGGTGGCCATTTCGTTCACCGAGGCCACGACCTGGTCGTGGTAGGCGGCAAATTGGGGGTTGTCGAGCAGTTCGAAGCCTTTGCCCATCTGGAAAGCGGTCCACGGCAGTTCGGGACCTATCAGCAGACCCTCGATGCAGTAGGTCTGGGCAGCGCTGATGCCGGCACGGTCGGCATAGCCTTTCTCGATCTGCGCAAGGGCCTCGCGATAGCGTTTGTCCTTGCCTTGCGCCCAGCTGCGGTAGTCGTCCTCAATCTGACGTTTCACACCCATGGTGTTCAACTGTTTCAAGGCTTTGTTCTGTTCGATGCTGTATTTCCAGTAGTTGGAGCACTCGGCATATTTCGAGTCGTATTTGATACGATTGGCCTGGCTTTTGGCCATTTCTTCGCGCAGGATGTTGATTTTCACCGTGCGGATATCGTAACGCAATTGGTTATCAGCCTCGGTCTCCTTCAGTCCGTAGGAGGTGAGGAAGCGGTCGGTGGTGCCGGGAAAGCCCATCACCATGGAGAAATCGCCCTCCTTCAACTCGCGGTTGCTGACAGGGAAGAAATGTTTGGGGTTAAGCGGAACGTTCTCCTCCGAATATTCGGCGGGGCTGCCGTCGGGAGCGGTATAGATGCGGAACATGGAGAAGTCGCAAGTGTGGCGGGGCCACATCCAGTTGTCGGTGTCGCCGCCGAATTTGCCCATCGACGAGGGAGGTGCTCCCACCAGGCGGACATCCTTGTAGACAATGTGGACGAAAAGGAAGAACTGGTTACCGTTGAACATCGGCTCCACATGGGCGTCGTATTGCGTTCCCTCGACGGCTTTCTTCTCGATATTTTTGCACACTTGGGCGATGGCGCTCTCACGTTCCGACTCGCTCATTTCGTCGGAGAGGGCAGCCTTGACCTGGTCGGTGACATCCTCCATGCGGATCAGTATCGATGCCGTCATGCCGGGATTGGGCAGTTCCTGGTCCATGCTGTAGGCCCAGAAACCGTCGCGCAGATAGTCGTGTCCGACGGTGGAATGCTGCTGCAGCTTCTCGTAGCCGCAGTGGTGGTTGGTGGTCATCAGACCCTTGGGCGAAATGATTTCGCCGGTGCAGAAGTGGTTGAACGGGCTGCCCTCCTCGCCAAGGCCCACCACGGCATCTTTCAAGCAGCTCTTATTGACATTGTAGATGTCTTCAACGGTCAGTTTGAATCCTGCTTTCTGCATGTCAGCATAGTTCTTGCCCAACAGCGATAGCAGCCACATGCCTTCGTCGGCGCGTGCGGCAGCAGGCATCAGCATCAATAACGCCAATGCCAAAGTGATAACTCTAAATTTCATATGGTTCATTTGTTTGAATAATTATTGATTTGTCCGTTGGTGGGAACCCTGCCGGCGGCCGCTGGCAGGATGGCAGTTCCGGGGAAAAAACCGCAACCGTATTATTAACGTTCCAATAGGCCTTTTTATTACATCGCGCCGAAAAGATTCTTTCCGCTCCGCGGCCAACCGATTGGTCGCGACCAGCAGAAACGCCGACGGGCCTTCGGCAGCGCCGCTTTCGCTACGAAGGGACCACGAAGCGCACGGCGCGAGGCAGCTGCTCGATATGGTAGCGAGCGGCACGCATCATCTCGCCATCCACGGTAAGGTCTATAGGCTCAGGACTTTCGATATCGACCACCCGGCCACGCAGATAGGTCATCTTGTCGGCTATCTCCGGCCGTTCCATGAAGGTCCCCTTGCGGTAGGCGCCCAGCATGGTGGCGAACCTATAGAGCGACAAGGGTTTGAAGAGGCAGACCTCTATCAGTCCGTCGTCGTTGAGCGAACGGGGCGAGCACTGGTAGGCGCCGCCCACATAGCGTCCGTTGCCCAAGGTGCAGAGAAGCATCATGCCATTGTGCACCTCCTGTCCGTCGACGACGACACGGCACTGCGTGCGCCGTCCAGTGAAGAGCGCCTTGACGATACCCGTGGTGTAGGCGTTGCGTCCGCCTATCAGCCACTTGCGACGCACCTCGGTCATGGTGCGACAGACCACAGCATCGAACCCGAAATTGCACACATTCAACGAGTAGCGGTCATTCACCCGCATCACATCGACGGCATGGACTTCGCCCTCAACCAGGCGCTCCAGATCAAGGAAACGGTCGCGTCCGCCATAATACTTCACATAGTCGTTGCCGCTGCCGATAGGCAGACAGGTCATCTCGGCATTGGGGCAGCCCACCACGCCGCTGACCACCTCGTTGAGGGTTCCGTCGCCCCCACAGGCATAGAAACGGTACTGCTCGTCGGGATGTGCCTCACAGCGCTCCCTGACAAATCGGGAGGCATCGCCCGCCGAACGGGTCACATAGACCTCGGCAGCGACAGAAGCACCGAGCTGCGACACCTGACGGCGCACCTCCTCGGTGGCATCGTGCTTCCCGGCTTGGGGGTTGACGACAAATAGATGTTTCATAAGATAGTGTTCTGTTGTTTGCGGCCATCGGTTGTCGGGCCGAATCGGAATGCAAAAGTACAAAGAAAAGCGTATCCTGCAAAATAAAAATCGAAGCCACATACTAATTCCGGATTCTGTGCGTTAACAAAAGTACATTTTAAAAACAGAATTCCGTAATAATAAAAATTATCCCGATGAAAAAAATCGTTCTTTTCGCCGCTGCCATGACCATCTGCGCCGGCATCGCTTTCGCTCAGCAACCCACCAAGAAAAACACCAACAAGGCCAACACCACCACGACCGCCACGACCAAAGAGGTCAAGAACGAACAACGCCAGCACTGCGGCAACTGCCCCCACCACGCTCAGGGCAACAAAAACGCCGAGGCATCGGTGAAAGCCAACACCGACAACAAAAATACGGCCTGCGAAGGCAAGAAAAACTGCTGCAAGAAACAGAACCAGCCCGCCAACAAGAGCAACAACAGCAACACCGCTGCCGTAAAGAAATAATTCTCACCACTAATCCATCCTCTCCACTTTGAAAAACATCCGCAACTTCTGTATCATCGCCCATATCGACCACGGCAAAAGCACCCTGGCCGACCGCCTGCTGGAGGTGACCAACACCGTTTCGCAACGCGACATGCAGGATCAGGTGCTCGATGATATGGACCTTGAAAAGGAGCGTGGCATCACCATCAAGAGCCATGCCATCCAAATGAACTACCACGTCCCCGCGGAGGGGAATTCGGCCAACGCAGGCCAGGATTTCGTACTCAACCTGATCGACACCCCCGGCCACGTCGACTTCAGCTACGAGGTGAGCCGCTCCATCGCCGCCTGCGAAGGGGCCTTGCTCGTCGTCGACGCCACTCAGGGCATCCAGGCACAGACCATCAGCAACCTCTATCTGGCACTCGAGAACGACCTGGAAATCATCCCCGTGATGAACAAGATTGACCTCGACAGCGCCATGCCCGAAGAGGTGGCCGACGAAATCATCGACCTGCTGGGCTGCACCCGCGAGGAGATCCTTTCCTGCAGCGCCAAGACCGGCGTGGGCGTGCCGCAGATTCTCGACGCCATCGTCGACCGCATCCCCGCCCCCAAAGGCGACGAGAACGCGCCCTTGCAGGCGCTGGTCTTCGACTCGGTGTTCAACCCCTTTCGCGGCATCATCAGCTACTTCCGCATCGTCAACGGCACGCTGAAGACCAACGACCACGTCAAATTCGTCAGCACCGAGAAGGACTACCACGCCGACGAAATCGGCGTGCTACGCCTCAACATGGAACCGCGCAAGGAACTGAAAGCCGGCGACGTGGGCTACATCATCAGCGGCATCAAGACCAGCCGCGAGGTGCGCGTGGGCGACACCATCACCCATGTCGAACAGCCCTGCGACAAAGCCATCGAGGGCTTCGAGTCGGTCAAGCCGATGGTCTTCGCCGGCGTTTACCCTGTCGACACCGACGACTACGAGGAGTTGCGCGCCAGCATCGAGAAGCTGCAGCTCAACGACGCCTCGCTCACCTTCGAGCCCGAATCGTCGCTCGCCCTCGGTTTCGGATTCCGTTGCGGATTCCTCGGCCTGCTCCATATGGAGATTGTCCAGGAACGCCTTACCCGCGAGTTCAACATGGATGTCATCACTACCGTGCCCAACGTGCAGTACAAGGTCAAGCTCACCAACGGCACCGAAATCGATGTCTACAACCCTTCGGGCATGCCCGAACCCAACAACATCAGCGAGGTGTACGAACCCTACATCCATGCCCAGATCATCACCAAGGCCGACTATATAGGTCCCGTCATCAAACTCTGCATGGACAAGCGCGGCATACTCAAAAACCAGAACTACCTCACCACCGACCGCATCGAGATAACCTTCGACCTGCCACTGGGCGAAGTGGTCTTCGACTTCTACGACAAACTGAAGAGCATCTCTAAGGGCTACGCCTCGTTCGACTACTACCTCAACGGATTCAAGCCCAGCAAGCTGGTCAAACTGGAAATCCTCCTCAACGGCGATCCCGTCGATGCGCTCAGCACGTTGACTTATGTCGACAATGCCTACCCCATCGGCCGCAAGATGTGCGAAAAACTTAAAGACCTCATCCCGCGCCAGCAGTTCGACGTGGCCATCCAGGCCGCCATCGGCAGCAAGATTATTGCCCGCGAAACAGTGCGACAGGTACGCAAGGATGTCACCGCCAAATGCTACGGCGGCGACATCACCCGAAAACGCAAACTGCTCGAAAAACAGAAAGAAGGCAAGAAACGTATGCGTCAGGTCGGCAACGTGGAGGTGCCGCAAAGCGCCTTCCTCGCCGTGCTGAAACTTGACTAGCCCCAAAAACGGAACGACCAGAAAACCACCACAACCCATCACACCCCAAAAACAAAGAAAAACATGTCCACTTTACTCACTGCCATCATCATCATTGCCACAGCACTGCTCAGCATTGCCGTCACCGGATTCATCTTTTTCAAGATTGTCAAGACCTATTTCGACAACCAGCAGAAGATGCAGATGCTCCAGATGAAAATCGACGAGCGCAAAGAGTCGCTCAAAGTCGTCACACCCATCCGCCTGCAGGCATACGAGCGTATGGCCCTCTACTTGGAGCGCATCTCCCCCAACAGTCTCATCCTGCGCACTTTCCGCCCCGGCATGGACATCAAGTCGCTACAGACAGCTATGACCAAGGCCATCCGCGACGAGTGGGAGCACAATCTCAGCCAACAGGTCTATCTGACCACCGAGAGCTGGAACCGCATCCGCGAAGCCAAGGAAGAGATGATCAACCTCATCAACGGCAGTGCCGTGAAACTCTCCGCCGACGCCGACCCCACCGGTCTGGCCGGAGCCATCTTCGAGAGCTGCGCCAAGAGCAAAATCCCCACCGACGAAGCCATCGAGTTCATGAAGAACGAAATTCAGGAAAGGTTCTCCTAGCAGACACCGAACCCGGCTTGCATGGTTTATGCCGAGCCGAAGAAACGCGAATGCAGCTTCCGTTTCACAAAAATACTCTAAACGAACGAATTAATATTCTTTCGCTTTCTTTGCCAGTTCAAAAAGTGCTACAGGCAGGTGACAGTAACCCGTGGGGTTCTTGTCAAGGTAGTCTTGATGGTATTCTTCTGCACGGTAGAAATTGCGTAACGGTTCCACTTCGACCTGCAACGGCAAGCCGTACTTTTGGGCCTCTTCGGCAACAGCCGCATCGATAACGGCGCAGTCGGCAGAATCACTGTAATAGATACCTGTGCGGTAGCGCGTACCTTCGTCCTCGCCCTGCTTGTTGAGGCTGGTGGGGTCGATGGCCTTGAAATACATCTCGAGCAGGAAACGCAGGCTGACCACCGCCGGGTTGTAGCGTAGATGCACCGTCTCGGCATAGCCTGTCTGGTCGGTATAGACCTCCTTGTAGGTTGGGTTCTCCGTATTGCCGTTGGCAAAGCCCACCTCGGTGAAAGTCACGCCCTCAATCAGTTTCAGATATTTCTCTGCACCCCAGAAGCAACCTGCGGCAAGGTAGATTTCCTGTTCCGAACGTCGCGGGGTGATGGGCGGAAGCAGTCCGACCATCTTTTCCAGCCAAAGGGCATCGACAGCATCGAAGGTATTCAATTCGCGACTATCGATGTCAAGCACGGAGACCACCCTACCCTCCTGCAATACGGGCACCACGATCTCACTGCGGCTCTCGCTGCTACAGGCGATATGGCCGGGAAACTGCTCCACGTCGGGCACCACCACTGTGCGGCGCTCCTTCCACGCCGTGCCGCACACCCCTTTGCCGAAGCCAATGTGCATACACGCCACCGGACCTTGGAACGGACCCAGCAGCAACTCGCCACCCTTCTCGCAGTAGAAACCCGTCCACCAGAAATGAAATGTCTCATGAATCATCGCTGCCATGTTCGCCATGACGGCCGTCATATCAGTCTCGCCCGAGACCAGATGTTGCACCTGCTTGTACAATAGGGCGTATCGGTTGTCTTTTGTTTCCATTGTCATATATTTGTATGTGGCATAACGCCGTACAAATAATATTATTGTTGTCTAGTGACGGATAACCAACACCCCTCGGCGGATGTACTGTTTGTCGCGAATGGCGACAACGTAAAAATAGTTGCCGTCGGGAAGGTCGTCGCCGCAGAAGTCGTTCTGATAGTTGGACGAACTGAAGACCCGCTTGCTTTGTGCGGTAAATATCTGCACCTGAACAGAGCCCAGCGACTCCATGTTCTTAAGCACCCAACAATCGTTGTATCCGTCGAAATTCGGGGTGATCAGATTGGGTATCATCAACAGCTTGTCCACTGCCTCGCGCGCCATCTGCTGGTCGTGGGCATTCGTAGCGGAGGTTGTATTCTCGTGGGCACTTTCGGTCACTATGGCCGAAGCGCTGTTCCTGACGCTGTCCTTATTGCCACCGGGCATCACTGTCGGGGTATCGTCCGACATTTGGATTGCAGGCGCCATCCCAACTGCCGGAACCGTACGCTTGTCCGGCTGGACAGCTGCCTTTATTGCCCGGCTGTCCGAGGTTGCAACCGCTGTTGCCGGCTCGGTCGCGGCAACTGCCGGTGACGAGGCGGCGTCCTTAAAAGCAGTCACCGCCACATTGCCGTTGCGTTCCGTAACAGGCAGCGCATCGGACGACGTCATTGCCGTTTGAGGCGTAGCGTCCTGTCCATCGTCAACCGATGGACTTTCTGTGATGACTTCGGCCGTCTGCCGTCCCACGACGGCATCGGTCGGCGAACTGCGGAAGGCGAAGAACAGCGCCACCCCAACCACAGGAAGGGCCGCCACAGGTAGCAGCCAACGCCACAGCCGACCTGCACCGGTGGGATGCGACGGAGTGGCAGGCGTCTGGGCATGGATGCGCTGCTGCAACCGGGTCCACACCTCGGCAGGAGGCGTCTCTTCGGCATGCGCCAACTGTTCTCGTGCTAGTTTTTCTATATCGTTCATCATTTCAAATATTTTTCCATTTTTTTGCGCATCAGGTCGCGGGCCTGATAGTAGCGGGACTTCAGCGTGGATACCGGCACCTTGTGCATCTTGGCCACCTCGGTCAAAGAATACTCCTCAATGGCGATCATGTTGAACAGCATCCGCTGGTCGGCGGTAAGCGACCGTAAGGCATGAATGAAAGCATTGCGCACATCCATACGTTGTCCGTGATCTTCCACGTGCGACACCAGCTTCATTTCCTCGCTGTCCAGCGTCTGGTAGCGATGCCGTCGTTCGCGTGAGTAGACCTTATAAATCTGACGCATGAAGATGGTCTTCATCCAGCCTTCGAAAGAGCCCTCGCCGCGATAATTGGCCATACTGTTGAAGATACTGATGAAGCCCTCCATCAACACCTCCTGTGCCTCGACATCATCAGCCACATAGCGTCGGCAGAGCGCATAGAAACGGGGGCTGTATTGTTCATACAGCTCCCGTTGCGATGCTTCGTCGCCGTTTCTGCAGCCTTCTATGACGCGCTCCAATTGGTTCATTATTGCCTGTAAGTGTTCACATGCAACAGAAAAGACGAAAAAAGAATGTTAAAAAATCTAAAAAATCACCTTGAATGTCCGTGTGGCATCCGTCTCACGTTGCTTCACCTGCAGCAGGTAGACGCCCGACGGGAGCGACAGGCGGAGTGCCTCGCCGCTGACCGCATGTATCGTATCGAGCACGTGCTTGCCGTTGAGGTCGCTGACACTGATCTGCAGGGGTTCGCCGGCAAGGCCGGTAGCTATGGTCACGCTGCCCTGGCTGGGATTGGGGAAGAGACGCCACTGCGCGCTGTTGGCCGCAGACGGTTGTCCGTCGATGCCCACATAGTTGGTATCCACAACCGCCAGGGTGTACTGTCCCAACTTCAAGTCGTTGGTCAGGAAATAGCCTTCGACGCTGTTGCCGTCGTAGCGCGACGAGACAACGGTCCAAGGGCTGCCAGCCTCGGGACGGTAAAGCAGTCGCACCGATTGGAAGGCGTCACCATTGTTGAAAAGGTCGTTGTCGAGGGTCGCCTCGCTACCGCTGCGGCAGTAGTGGAACATGCCGCTCATCTTGACCGAGGAGGGCAGCAGACCGTCGACCTGCCAGTAGCGGTCGGCAAAGCGCAGAAAGCGAGGACTGTCGGTTGTGTCGGTCCGTGTCCAATGGTGGGTGACATAGATAAAGGCGCTGTTGGTGTCGGCGGCCTTGCGGACGTTGCAGGAGAAATGGGAGACAGGCAAATAAAAAGTGCCCCGCTGGTCCACAGTCAGTTCGCTGCCGATAGCCGCACGGGAGAGCGCCTTCTCGTAGTCGACAACGGCAAAGGCGGGTGAGAAGGGCAGCTGGAAGGTGGCTGTCGTCCCCTCGCCGTCGAAGGTCAGCGGCCGCCAAGCCTGCTGCAGCTCTGACGAGAAGAAAGTGATACCGATGCGGTTGCTGTTCATGTAGGTCGGTGCCCCGTAGAGTTTTTGGCTCACATGAATGGTCGTGGTGTTGCCTTCCGTGGCCATAGCGTCGATGACATAGTCATTAAAACCGGCATGGAAAACGTGGAAGTCAAAGAAATCCGTCAAGTCGACACCGCTATATTGCGACAGGCTGTCGCGCAGCTGGTAACTGTCGATATTGCCGAAGGCGCAACGGTCGAAGAGCCGACGCATGGAAGCATAGAACAGCGAGTCGCCCATGTATCCTCTGAGCGAATGCCACACTGTGGCCCCTTTGCTGTAGACCGTCGACCCGTAGGTATGCTGCGGGGTGACGCCATAGAGCGGGATGAAGTCACCGTCGCTGACATGGCTGCTGCAGAGCACCTTGTTCAGGTTCTCGTCGGCATAGCCCTTATAGCGCAGGCTGTCACCTTCGGGGCAGATGGCCTGGATGGCCACCTCCTCGCAAAACGATGCGCCGCCCTCGTTGATCCACATATTCTCGCTGCTGGCACAGGTCAGCAGGTTGCCAAACCATGAGTGGGCAAATTCGTGGCTCATGGTAGCAAGGCAAGCCTCCAACGTCGAGGCCATGCAATGGGTTGTGAAGGCGACATTGCCCACATGCTCCATAGAGCCCTTGGGGGTGGCCACATAGCCCACACGGTCCCAACGGTAGGGGCCGAAGCATTGCTCAAACATCGGTATCACGCGGCTCATGTGCTCGTAGGCGTTCCACACGCTGACACTGTCGTGGGTGCGGAAGCCCAGCAATGCGGGGTAGGTGCCGTAGAGACTCTGGTACTCGCGCTCTATCACGCGGAACGGGGCCGACGCCACACCGACCAGATAGGTGGGGGTGGGATGATCCAGCACCCAGTCGGTCATCAGGCTGCCGTCGGCATACGCCACCTCGTCGACCTGTACACCGCTGCAGATGGCACGCCAGCCAGGCTTCGAAGTGATGCGTAGCCTGTAGGTGGCCTTGTCGTAGAAGTTGTCGCGGCACGGGAACCACGACTTGCCCATATTGTGGGGGTATTCGTAGAGGGCAATTCCCAAGTTGTAGTAAATATTGTTGTCAAAATAAAAACCGCCCCAGCCTTCTGCCGCCACATATTGGCCTTTGCTGTAGAACACCGTAATCGTCAACGTGTCGCCCACCGACCCCTGGAAGGGCACCGAGAGCCGGGACCCGCTATAGGTGAACGCTGTCGGGACGCCGTCGACCCATACCGAGTCGACATCGGAGGGCGTCAGTTCCAACGTGACAGCCGACACCGGATGGAGCACACGCAACGTCACCGCCGCCGAGCCTTCAATGCGTTTGGCGGAATGGTTGCCCATATCGAGTTGCAGGTCGTAGTGCAACACGTCAATACTGTCGGTGATATTGTCCTTGGATGCGGCAACGGCGTTCTGCTGCGCGTGCATCGCAACCGAACACAGCACCGCCAATAGCAATAGAATGGTTCTCTTCATCTTTTATTATTTTTATTGTGTATTTTTCAGAAATCACTTCAAATCAAAATTCAAAGGCAACGTGTAAATGGAACGGACAGCCTTACCGTTGTTCTTTCCGGGAATCCATTTCGGCATGCCCTTCACCATACGGACAGCCTCCTTACCGCAGCCCATACCGATGTCACGCAACAGTTGTACATTGGTGAGCGTCCCGTCTTTCTCAACGACGAACTTTACGACCACCGTTCCTGTTACCATTCCCTCCCTCCCTTCCAGCGGATATTGCAGATTCTTTGTAATGTAGTCAAACAAAGCCTCCTCGCCCCCTGGAAACGAAGCCTCCTCTTCAACAAAAACATAGACGGTCTCTTCTCCCTCCAATGATTCTTCCTCCACCAGCTCTTCCTCCCGCGGTTTCTCTATCTTAGGCGATTCACCTCCTCTAATATCTTCAGAATCAATAACCGCCATCAAACCTAACATATCAATAAAATCAAGCGAATCCTTGCAATTCGTTTGCTTGCCATGCTGTGACGCTTGATCAGGTTCCAGTCCTTCGACCAGGGTGCTGTCGGGAGGCAAACGCTCTTCGTCGCCGGCAGGACGTTCCATTGTCCGGGGCGAATCCAACGGGGCGTCGGTGCGAAGTGTGGAATCGTTGGCACCGCCACAGGCGGCCAACGACAATGTCATTCCAGCCACCGTGGCCACTTTGCCCACCGTCAGCCGGTGTGTCAGTGCCTGTTCCAGGTAGCGCATCTCGGCTTCACAATAGGGGCAGGTGCCGCGACAATCGCCTGTATGTGTGCATTCGCGTTGTTCCAAAGGGATGCCGTTCTCGTCGGCAATGCGCCGACGAACGGCCTTCAACTGGTTGCAAATATGTTTTCCACGTTTCATGATGTCACTTGTTTTATTACACCCTATTAGTATCCGTTGGAAGCGAAAATTTACAGCAGTTGAAAAAAACAGGAGTTAGAACTTCACCACGTCGATGAGGCGCACGCCATTCAGCCACACAGCTATGCATCCCACAGCGCCGTCGTCACCGGCCTCGTCCCAGTCCTCGATGGGTTGCAGGGTGCGGGCGTTGACGATTTCGAAATACTCGGGTTCGAATTTCAGACCATCGGGGCACTGGTCGGGGTTCACCTCATGGAACGATGCCAAGGTGCTCATCACCCATTCCTTCACTTCGTCGACCTCCTCGTATTCTGCCATTTCGGCAGCCTGCGAGAGAGTGTCGTAGATGGTTGGGGCGATGGCACGGGCGGCAGGCGACAGACGCATGTTGCGGCTGCTCAACGCCAGACCGTCGTCGGCACGCACGATGGGGCATGCCACGATTTCGAGCGGGTAGTGGATCTGTTCCACCAGGTTGCGGATGATGGCCAGCTGTTGGTAGTCCTTCTCACCGAAATAGGCGCGGTTGGGTTCGGCAAGGTCGAACAGACGACGCACCACCACGGCGACTCCCGAGAAATGTCCTGGACGCTGCGGACCTTCCATCACCTCCTCCAGCGGACCGAAATGGTACGTTTCCTTCACCGGTTCGGGGTACATCTCCTCGACGGTGGGGACAAAGGCGACATCGGCGCCCACCGAAGCCAGCTTCTCGCAGTCGGCATCCACCGTGCGGGGATACTTGGCGAGGTCTTCCTTGTTGTTGAACTGGATGGGGTTGACAAAGACGCTGACCACGACAAAGTCGTTTTCCTCCTTTGCCCTACGTATCAGCGAAAGATGTCCGTCATGCAAGGCGCCCATGGTGGGCACCAGTCCTATCGTTTTGCCTTCAGCCTTGGCGGCCTTCACGGCTTCTTTGAGTTCAGAAATTTTAGTGATCGTTTTCATTATTATCGTTTTATTTTTCTGTCTGTTATCTATTAAAATTCTTTTTCTAGCACACTGCTATTCCACCTCCTCATAGTCGGTGAATTCGTCGTCATCGTCACCATGCCAGGGTGTGTTGTCCGAAGTGCCGCGCTCCCGGTAGACACCCTTGTTGAGCCATCGGGACGGCAATTCCAAAAGGTAGTTCAGCACCGTAATAATCAGACTGAAAAGCAGCGCATAGCCGAAGCTGTCCACCTCGAACGGGGTGACAATGGCCGCCGTCAGTTCGATAATGATGGCATTGATAATAAAAATAAAGAGTCCCATGCTCAACAACGTGACTGGAAGAGTGACAAAGATGAGGATCGGCCTCAGGAAATTGTCGAGCAGTGAAATGACCAGCGCTGTAAGGATGGCGGCGGCAATGCTGCCATCGACAATACGCACACCTGGCAGCAGCTTGATGGCTATCATGGTGGCAAGGGTCAGTATGATGGTACGCGTCAGGAATCCCCACGGACCCGACTGACGCTGTTGGTTCATCGAAATGTTGATTTTCATAGCTCTATCTCTCCTTTCCCTTGGCGTATCAGGGTCACCTGTCCGTCGCTGCAATCCACTACCGTGGAGGGAGCGTCCTCGCCGATGCCGCCGTCGACGACCATGTCGACCTGACGGCCGAAGAGTTCGTGAATCAGTTCGGGGTCGGTCACATATTCCGACTCCCGGTCGTCGTCGAGCGTCCGCACCGAGGTGCCTATCAGCGGACATCCTACAGCCTCGATAATGGCGTTGGCAATCGGATGGGCGGGCACGCGGACACCGATGGTCTTATTGACGTTCAGATAATTGCGCGGAACGCTGTTGTTGGCGTCCATCACGAAGGTGAAAGGACCCGGCAGACACTGCTTCAGCAGCAGGAAGAGGTCCCTATCCATGGGCCGCACATACTCCGACATCTGGCTCAGACTGCCGCACAACATCGAGTACTTGGCCTTCTTCAGCGAGAAACCTTTCAGCCGCGCAATGACCTCAACAGACTTCTTGAATTCCATGCTGCAGACGAACGCATAGAGCGTATCGGTCGGAATGATGGCGATGCCGCCATCTTTCAGCAAATCGGCCACCCGATTGATATCGTTATGGTTAGAATGGTCAGAATATATTTTTAGGAGCATCTGTCTATAGTTTTTGAAATTGCAAAAGTACGAACAAAAAAAGAAATGGAAATCAAAAAAAGATTTTAATTTCATTATACCCCTATAATAAAATACAAAATGACTCGTTATTAAGTATCGTTTTTTAGACCACACAACAAAATGAAAAGATTCTGGCTACTGGCCATCACACTTATCTGCCTGCTTCCGCTGAGCGCTTCGGCCCAGCGCAACGTCCGCTTCAAAGACTACTTCAACAATGCCACCCTGCGCATCGACTACCTGCGCATCGGCTGCATGAAACACGACACCTGCATCCTACAACGCTTCGCCATCCAGAATGACATTTGGGCGGGGTCGACAACCCAACTGATGGACCCCATCGACAACGGCGACTACCGACTGCTGGTGGTCGACTCCAAATCCCGGACGGAGCTCTACTCGCGCTGCTACAACACCCTCTTCGGTGAATACTGTTTCACCATCGCCGGACACGACAAGGACAGCGTCGCCACCTTTGAAGAGGTGATGCTGATGCCCCTCCCCAAGGTACCCGTGGAGATATGTCTCCAAAAACGCGACAAGAACAACCAGTTCGTCACCACCACCACCTACCACTACAACCCCACCGACAACCGACTCGAGAAATTGCGCCCCCGCGTCAAACCGCTGGCCCTCCACAATAACGGCGACCCACACACTCGCATCGACATCGTCATTGTGGCCGAGGGCTACGGCAAGCAAGACCAGCGCAAGATGCGCGAGGACTTCGACAAATTCACCTCCTACCTTCTGGGCGAAGAGCCTTTCAAGAGCCGTGCCGACCAATTCAACGTGTGGGGCATCGGCTTCCTGGCCAATGAGAGCGGCGTCACCGACCCCAACGCCAACCGCTACGTCAGCAGCGCCGTCGGGTCGACCTACAACATCTTCAACATGGACCGCTACCTGATGACCACCCACCTCTTCCAGCTCCACAACTTGCTGGCAGGATGCCCCTACGACCACATCCTCATCATGGCCAACTGCGACACCTATGGTGGCGGCGCCATCTATAACTACTACGCCTTCAGCGCCGTGCAGGAGATGTCGCGCTTCATCCTGCCCCACGAACTGGGACACAGCATCGGCGGTCTGGCCGACGAATACGTGGAAGACGACCCCAACTACAATCGTCGCTACGAAAACATCGAACCCACCGAACCCAACATCACGTCGCTCAAGGACTTCCAATCGAAATGGCAGTATCTGGTGCCACAAGGGACCCCCATCCCCACCACCGCCCCCAAGGGTCCGATGACCAACCGCGACTGCGGTCCCGTCGGCGCCTATGAGGGTGCCGGATACCTGGCCAAGGGCTGCTACCGCCCCTGCCCCCACTGCATGATGCGCGACTACGCCTACTTCTGTCCTGTATGCATGAAACGCATGAACGAAATCTTCGACCTTTACACCAAGTAGCACAGCATGAACAGCGCATCCGGCAGTTCCATGAAACGAAACAGAATCCTCCTACTGCTTAGCCTGATGCTGACGGTGCTGTGCACCTCGTGCATCAAGGAACCGCAGTATCTGACCGACGGTTCGGCACGGCTCGCCTTCTCCGACGACACCGTGAAGTTCGACACCGTCTTCACCACCATGGGCACCACAACCCTGCAGGTGAAAGTCTACAACAACTACGACGAACCACTGCTGCTGGATGCCGTCACCCTGTTGAAAGGCCACGCCTCACGATTCCGCATCAATGTGGACGGCGACAGTTCCATGGTGGCCCGCAACGTGGAAATCGAAGCCCACGACAGCATCTTCCTCTTCGTGCAGGCCAACATCAACCCCAACGACCAGACCTCCCCCTTCCTGGTGACCGACTCGGTATGCTTCCGCTTCAACAACAGCGAACAATACCTGCCCCTGATGGCCTTCGGTCGCAACGCCGTCTACCATCTGCCCACCAGCAGGGTCTACTCCACCTACATCAACCAGCGCGGACAGGTCGACACCCTCTGGTACCCCTACTCCGTCATCGACTGCGACAACTGGGATCACACACGCCCCCATGTCATCTTCGGCTACGCCGTGGTCAACAGCAACGAGACGCTCCATCTCTATGCCGGCGACGAGCTCTTCTTTGCCGACAACGCCTATCTGTGGGTCTACGACAGCGCCACCCTCGACGCACGCGGCACCCAGGGCAACCCCATCCGCTTCACCTCGCTGCGCCACGACGACTGGTACGACAGCCTGCCCGGACAATGGGGCTACATCTGGCTCTCGACGGGCAGCAAGGACAACCACATCGAATGGGCCCGCATCGAGAACGGCATGGCCGGCATCGTGGTCGACACCAACGTCAACAGCAACCCCACCCTCACCATCAGCAACAGCGTCATCCAGAACCACTCCCTGTCAGGAATCATCGGACAAGGCGCCTACATCGAAGGCGACAACCTGCTGGTCTGCAACTGCGGCAACACGGTGCTCCAACTCCAGTTCGGCGGACGCTACCGCTTCTCCAACTCCACCTTCGCCAACTACTGGCGCTACGGCAGCCGCAGCGCCTCGGCGGTCGTTCTCAACAACTACTACAACTACGACGAACAGACCCTCTTCCCGCGCGACCTGCTGCAGGCCGACTTCTACAACTGCATCATCTACGGCAACTACACCACCCGCGACGGCGCCGACGAATTCCTTATGGACTATAACCCCGCCGCCGCCTTCAACTGCCGCCTGGACCACTGCATCGTCCGCTGTTCACAGCTGGACACCCTGGGACACTCCAGCGCCGATCCCTCACTGCTCATCAACTGCCACAGGCTGCTGCTCAACCAAGACCCCCGCTTTGTCGACCCACGCATGGGCGACTACCATCTGGGCGAGGAATCGCCCGCCATCGGCGCCGCCGACAACAGCCACCTGCTGGTCAGCTACGACCTCGACGGCACCCCACGTGCCTACCCGCCTTCCATCGGCGCCTTCGAATACCAGCCACAACAGGCTGAGAAAAAAAGACCGTTTCACCGTTAAACCGAAAACCCTATGTACAACTACATCCGTGGAACCATCGACGAAGTCAACCCCGCCTACGCAGTCATCGACTGCCAGGGGGTGGGCTATCTGCTCGAAATAACACTCAACACCTACTCCCAGATCAAGGACCTCAGCGAGACCAAACTGCTGGTCCACGAGGTGGTCCGCGAGGATGCCCACCTGCTGTTCGGTTTCTACACATCGGACGAACGCGACCTGTTCCAGCTGCTGCTGGGCGTCAACGGCGTCGGCGCCGCCACGGCACGCATGATGCTGTCGTCGCTCACCGTCGACGAACTGTCGAAAGCCATCCTGGACCAGGATGTGAAACGGGTGCAGAAGGTGAAAGGCATCGGTGCCAAGACCGCACAGCGCATCCTGCTCGAACTGCGCGACAAAATCGACCCCCTGGCAGGCCATACGGCATCGGGCACCGCCGCCACCTCCACCAGCGCCAACGCCGACGAGGCACTCTCGGCCCTGGTGATGCTGGGCTTCCCGCGTCCCGCCTCAGAGAAGGTCATCGGCATCGTCACCAAAGCCGACCCCACAGCTTCTGTCGAAGAAATCATCAAACAGGCCCTCGCCCACGGCATCTGACAACCACCCTACCATGCAAAGAAAACTCCGTCACACAGCAACTCGTCCACTCAGGCTGCCCGCCCTCATCGGCTACGGGCTGTTGCTGCTGTGCCTTTTCTTTGCCCGCCCCGCCCTGTCGCAGACCGACTCGACGACGCTCCGCTACCCCATACCCTCCTACAACAACAGCAACACACCCCACAGTCCGCTCCACCTCAACAACCCCTCCAACCAGACCACCACGGTGGAATACGACCCCGAAAGCCACAGCTACGTCCGCACCACTCGCATCGGCACCTTCGTCCTCAGCCGCGAATACATGACCTTCGCCGAATATCAGGACTGGCAGATGCAACAGCTGATGAACGACTACTGGAACGAAAAGATTGAAGCCAACAATACCGCCACCGCCGAAGGCGGCCTGCTGAGCAAGATCCCCGGTTTCAACGAGATATCGCGCAAACTGGAGAGCCTCATGGACAAACCCGAAATCAGCATCACCCCTTCGGGCAGCGCCGACCTCACCCTGCAGGTGGTCAACAACTTCACCGACAACCCCACCGTCGACGAATCGCGCCGCAGCGTGACCAACTTCGACTTCGACGAGAACATACAGCTCACCCTCAACGCCAAAATCGGCGACATCATCAACACCGACATCAACTGGAACACCCAGGCCACCTTCGACTTCGAGAACCAGATAAAACTGAAATACGAGGGCAAGGAGGACGACATCCTCCAACTGCTCGAAGCGGCCGACATCTCTTTCCCGCTCAACACCACGCTCATCAAGGGCAGCCAGCGGCTCTTCGGCGTCCACACCAAGCTGAAATTCGGCAACCTCACCGTCGACGCCGTCGCCAGCCAGAAAGAGACCTCCACCGAGAACATGCAGGTGCAGGGCGGCGCCTCGGCCCAGGAATTTGAAATCCGCGCCGACGAATACGAAGAGAACCGCCACTACTTCATCTCGCAGTATTTCTACGACAACTACAACAAAGCCATGTCGACCTTGCCGGTGGTCAACAGTAATATCAAGATTATCCGACTGGAGGTGTGGCGCACCAATATCGGCGCCGCCGTCACCAACAACCGCGACATTCTGGCCCTCACCGACCTGGGCGAACACACCGTCTCCAGCCCGGGTGTCATCGCCGGCAGTTCGGTGCTGCCCAACAGCAACACCAGCAACAACCTGCTGCAGCTCATCAACACCGCAGCCGTGCGCAGCGTCAACAACGTCTCCTCCTATATGGAAGGGCTGGGCTTCAGCGGTGGACGCGACTACGAGAAGGTGCAGAGCGCCCGACTGCTCAACAGCAACGAATACACCTTCAACTCGCAACTGGGCTTCATCACCCTCTCCCAGCCGCTCGCCAACGACCAGATTCTGGCCGTCGCCTTCCAATACCAGGTCATCGGCGACACCACCGTCTACCAGGTCGGCGAACTGACCACCGATGGTGTCAACGACCCCAACGTGCTCATCGTCAAACTGCTCAAGGGTACCGCCGTCAACAGCCGCAGCCCGCTGTGGAAGCTGATGATGAAGAACGTCTACTTCCTGAAGAGCACCCAGATAAGCCGTGAAAACTTCCGTCTCAACGTCCTCTACGAGAACCCCGAAGGAGGCGTAGGCATCGGCTACTTCACCGAGGGTCCCAAGGAGGGCACCCCGCTGGTGGAGGTCTTCGGTCTGGACCGCATGGACGCCTCGCAGAGCTACTACTATCCCGACGGGGTCTTCGACTGGTTCGACTCGGCAGCCTACAAGGGCGGCACCATCCAGGCCACCACGGGCCGCATCTTCTTCCCCTATGTCGAGCCCTTCGGCAAAGACCTGCGCGAGATGCTTGGCGACAACGCGCTGGCCAACCGCTACTGCTTCGACTCGCTCTACACCATGACCCAAGCGCTGGCGCAGCAGTATGCCGACAAGAACAAATTCTACTTGGAAGGCTACTACACCAGTTCGGTCAGCGGCGAAATCCAACTGGGCTACAGCGTCACCCAAGGGTCGGTGACCGTCACCGCCGGCGGCATGCCCCTCATCGAGAACGTCGACTATACCGTCGACTACACCATGGGTACGGTGCGCATCATCAACGAAAGCCTCCTCTCCTCCGGCACCCCCATCAGCGTCAGCAGCGAGAACAGCTCCTTCAGCATGATGACCAAGACCATGCTCGGACTCCACCTCAACTACGAATTCGACCCGGACATCAACTTGGGCGCCACCTTCATGAACCTGCGCGAGAAACCCCTGACCCAGAAGAACAACTTCGGCGACGAGCCGACCTCCAACTCCATCTGGGGACTCGACTTCAACTATCGACACGACGTGCCGTGGATCACCAAATTCATGGACCGTCTGCCGGGTCTGCAAACCAAAGCCCCTTCCACCCTCACCCTCCAGGCGGAGTTCGCCCACTTCCTGCCCGGCTTGGCCAACACGGGTAGCGACGACGGCAAAGTGACCTATATCGACGACTTCGAAGGCGCCGAAAGCAATATCGACCTCAAAGGCTACACCTACTGGCATCTGGCCTCGACGCCGCAGGACTACCGGCTGTCGGTGCCCCTCTTCCCCGAAACGGCTCCCGGCTCGGGCAGGGCCTACGGCTTCAACCGCGCCAAACTGGCGTGGTACACCGTCGGCCGTCTCTTCTTCGAATCGAACTGTCCGGACAATATCGACGAAAACGACCGTTCCCATCCCTATGCCCGCCAGATCGGCCAGAAGGAGGTCTTCCCCAACAAGAGCCTCGCCGCCGGCGAGAACAACCGCATCTACGAGCTCAACCTGGCCTTCTACCCCACCGAGAAAGGCCCCTACAATTACGACGTGATGCCTTCGGCCTACAGCGCCGGTATCGATGCCGACGGCAACCTGCTCGATCCCCGCTCGCGCTGGGGCGGCATCATGCGCGAACTGACCTACACCGACTTCGAAAGCCAGAACATCGAGACCATCGAATTCTGGCTCATGGACCCCTTCATCGACCCCGCCACCGGCAACACCGACATGAGCAAGACGGGCGGACGTCTCTACATCAACTTGGGTGACATCAGCGAGGACATCCTGCGCGACGGTCGCAAGACCTTCGAAAACGGCCTGCCCACCGGCACCTCGGCCGAAGCCTTCGCCGCCAACCCCGTCGACACCACCATCTGGGGCCGCGTGCCGGTCATGCAGTCGGTGGTCAACGCCTTCGACAACGACGAGACGGCACGCCACTACCAGGATGTGGGCTACGACGGTCTCTCCAGCGGCGACGACCTGAACGACGAGCAGTCGTTCTTTGCCGACTACCTCAACACCATCGCCAACAACTTCGGCACCTCGTCGCAGGCCTACCTCCAAGCCGTCGCCGACCCCTCAAGCGACAACTTCCGCTACTACCGCAGCAGTTTCTATGACGAGAACAACACCAAAATCAACGACCGCTACAAGCTCTTCAACAACCCCGAAGGCAACTCGGCCTCCGACGCCGACAACCCCGAATCCTACACCACACAGGGAAGCACCTACCCCGACGTGGAGGACATCAACCGCGACAACACACTGAGCGAAAGCGAGAACTACTACCAATACATCATCGAACTGCGCCCCGACCAGATGGAGATCGGACAGAACCACATCGTCGACATCCAAGATGCCCAGAACGTGCAGCTGGCCAACGGCTCGGTCACCAACTGCCGCTGGTACCAGTTCCGCATCCCCATCCGCGAACCCGACCAGACCGTCGGCAATATCAACGGCTACCAGTCCATCCGCTTCATGCGTATGTTCCTTAACGACTTCGAAGAACCGGTGATTCTCCGTTTCGCCACCCTCGAGCTGGTCTACGGCACCTGGCGCAAATACACCGAGGACCTCCTCCAGCCGGGCGACTACCCCACCGGCACCAACGAGAACACATCCTTCACCCTCTCCACAGTCAACATCGAGGAGAACGGCAGCCGCGAACCGGTGCCCTACAACCTTCCGCCCAACATCGAACGCGAATCGTGGTACTCCACCTCGTCGTCCTATACCGAACTCAACGAACAGTCGCTCGAACTCGACATCCAAGGCCTCAACGCCGGCGATGCCCGCGCCATCTACCGCAATTCGCAGTACGACCTGCGCTACTACGGCAAACTGAAGATGTTCGTCCACGCCGAGAAGAAGTACGAGACCGACAACCTCTACGACGGCGACCTCACCCTCTTCGTCCGTCTGGGTAGCGACTACACCAACAACTACTACGAATACGAGGTGCCGCTGCAACTCACCCCCTGGGGCACATCGGCAGGCAGCAAGGAACTCATCTGGCCCGAAGCCAACAACGTGGAGATCGACCTGCAGAAGCTGGTCGAAATCAAGACCAACCGCAACCGGCAGATACGGTCGGGCAACGGCGACAACTACTCCGCCTATGCCGCCTACTCCGAAATCGTGTCGGGCAAGAAATACACCGTCGTCGGATCGCCCAACCTGGGCAAGGTGAAGGTGCTCATGGTGGGTATCCGCAACCCCCGCAAGGAGACCCTCGACGACGGCAACGACATGATGCCGAAGAATGCCATCGTCTGGATCAACGAGCTGCGCCTGTCGGACTACATCAACCGCGGCGGCTTCGCTGCCATGGCGCTGGCCCGCACCAACCTGGCCGACGCGGGCAACCTGTCGATCTACACCGCCTACACCTCGTCGGGATTCGGCAACCTGGAGGACAAGCTCAACAAGCTGGAACTCGTCAACACCTTCAACATCCAATCCACCCTCAACCTCGAACTGGGCAAATTCCTGCCCGACGAATGGGGCATGCACATCCCCCTCTATGTCGACTACAACAACCAGATCGGCAGCCCCGAATACAACCCCCTCGACCCCGACGTGAAACTGAAAGACGACTTGCGAACCTACCAGACGCAGGCCGAACGCGACTCGGTACGCGCCATGACCCAGCAACGCAAATCCACCACCAATATCACCCTCACCAACGTCCGCAAGGAACGCACCGGCAAATCGGCCCTGAAGCCCCACTTCTACGACCTCGAGAATTTCTCCTTCTCCTATGCCTACAGCGGCGAACGCTCCAGCGACGACGACATCGCATACTACAACAAAGACCAGCACCGCGGGGGTCTCACCTACAACTTCTCCATCCTGCAGCCCAAACAATTCAAGCCGTTCGAGAAGACCAAGATATTCCAGAACAAGAACCTGAAATTCATCAAGGAATTCAACCTCTACTACCAGCCCAAGAGTCTTTCCTTCACCACCGAAATCTACCGCGACATCGAATCGACCCTGCTCCGCAACAAGTCGGCGGCGCTGGTCATCATGAACCCCTCCTACTTCAAACAGTTCACCTGGCGGCGCGACTACAACGTACAGTACGACCTGGCGCGCAGTTTCCGCATCACCTATACCGCCAACGCCAATGCACGCATCGACGAACCTCCCGGACAGGTCGACCGCTCGGCTGGCGACTCGCTATGGATGGCCATCCTGCGGGGCGGCACCATGCAGAACTTCGCCCAGTCGATCAACGTCACCTGGGATCTGCCCATCAGCAAACTGCCCTACTGCGACTTCGTCCGCGCACCGCTGACCTACCGCACAAACTACTCCTTCGCCGGCACCACCCAGGCGCTGGCCAACCAGGGTAGCATCATCACCGACAATACGGTGATGACTCTGGGTCTGCAGGCCAACTTCCAGACGCTCTACAACAAATCGAAGCTCATCAAGAAAGCCTACGTCCGCAAACCGCCCCAAAAGAAAACCAACAACAAGAAGGGCAAGGACGCCGACAAAGACAAGAACGAGCTCGACAAGAAACGTGGAATGGAGCAGCCCAAAGTTGACCCGCGTGTGGCCGACTCGCTGCGTCGTGAAGCCCGCAAGGAGATGTTGCAGCAGGTCGGTTTCTTCGGTCTGCGACTGGCCACGGCCATCAAAGACGCCAACGTGCAGTACAACGACACCTGGGGCTCCTCCATCGCCGGTTTCATGGGCGAAGCGCGTATTGCGGGCATGGACCCCTCCAACATGTGGGCTCCCGGATTGGGCTACATCCTCGGTCTGCCTGCCGCCTCGCCTGTCGGCAACGACCGCGACGAGTCGCCCATCGAATCGCTGCTGCGTAACGACCTGCTGTCGCACGACACCCTGATGAATACGCCCAGTATGCTCAGCCGCAACCGCATCCTCACCTTCCACGCCTCCGTCGAACCGCTGCGCGACTTCAAGATGACGCTCGACGCCACGCAGAACTACTCCTCGCGCGAAGAGTTCTACTACAAATACCTCTCCCGCACCGACCAGGTGGAAGGACCGCTCTCCTACATCATGACCGGTTCCTACACCTCCACCATCTGGGGCTTCCGCACCATCTTCCGCAACAGCGACGACCTCTTCAACGACTTCACCGCCGCACGCAGCATCGTGGCACAGCGTCTGGCCGATATGAACACCGACCCCTACAACGACATGATGGTGCTCGACACCATGTCCGGCGAATTCTACCCCGCCGGCTACAGTGCCAACCAGCAGTCGGTGTTGCTCACCTCCTTCCTGGCCACCTACCTGGGCAACAACCCCGCCAAGCAGTCCTTCTCGCCCTTCTTCAAGATGCCCCTGCCCAACTGGAACATCAACTACAACGGCCTCAACAAGGTGGAATTCCTCAAGAAATGGTTCACCAACATCACCCTCTCCCATAAGTACACCGCCACCTACACCATCGGCAATTTCTACACCGACGCCGCCATCTCGGCAGTCACCGAGGGCTACGACTACGGCAACGAGAGCATCGTCAACAGCAACGGCGACTACATCGCACCGGTCAGCATGGAGGGCGTGCTGATTGCCGAGCAGTTCAACCCGCTCATCAAACTGTCGTTGAATATGGTGAACAGCTTCCTCATCAACCTCTCCATCCAGAAAAACCGCAGCCTGGCACTGAGCTTCTCCAACAACCAGCTGACGGAGAATATCCGCGACGGCTTCACCCTCGGCACGGGCTATATCTTTAAAGACTTGGAATTCCATATCAAGGCGGGCGACAAGACCCACGACCTGAAGAGCGACCTTAAAGTGCAGCTCAACCTGACCTATAACAGCAACATGACGCTTATCCGCAAAATCAACCAGAACACCCGACAGATTTCTTCGGGTTCCAAAGTGTGGATGGCAGAGTTGTCGGCCGAATACGCACTTTCAACATCCCTCACGCTCCGCGCCTTCTTCCAGACCAACATCAACACGCCCTACATCTCCAACGCCTACCCCAATTCCACCACCAAGGGCGGTCTCACCGTACGATTCTCCTTCTAGCGCAGCCGATACCCCATCCGCTCAAGCAGACATTCTTTTGAAAGGATAACGCTATTATGCATCCGTCCAAGCGAACCCTTCGCCGGAGGAAGCCTCCTACTGCCGTTTCCAGAAATCGGCGCCGTCGATGTGCAATTTCGTGGGGTCGAAATGGGGCTCCTTCCCTTCCTTCTGTTGCCGCTCATAGTCGCGTAGCGACCGCAAGGCCTTGGGCGAAAGAATCACGATGGTGATGATATTGATCCAAGCCATGGCGCCGACGCCGATATCGCCTACGGTCCACACGATGCCCGATCCGGCCAGCGAGCCGCAGAAGACGGCACCGATGGTGCCAATACGCAGCATCCACACCACCACCTTCTCGCCGCGGTCGTCGCCGAAATGCTTGTCGGCTTCGTCGTAGCGTTCCTCCTGCCGATGCAGTGCTTGCGCCTCCTCCTGCAGCCACTCCTGACCCCATTCGCTGGGGTGGTTGCCCGTGGTGACCCGCTCGGCCTGCAGCATCTTACGCATCTTGTGCAACCGGCGGTTGCGCCAGCGGCTGAAGAGGTAGACCAGATTGGTCTCGGCATAGTAGTAGTAGGCCATGATGGTGGTGAAAGCGAAGAAGAATAGGGCTATGGCAATCACCATATCGCCCACACGGAAGCCCAGCACGGTACCCAAAGCGCGCGAGGTGTAGAAGACCCCCGGTTCGCCCTCGGGCGCCAACGAATGCTGAAGCAGGTAGCTTACCTGCACACCACCCGGCACCTGTGTGACAGTATCAATGATATTGTATGTCTTGCATGCCAGAATCATCATGGCCGTGGCAGTACACACCAGCAGCGTGTCGATGTAGACAGAAAAAGCCTGCACCAACCCCTGCTTCACCGGATGGCTCACCTTGGCGGCGGCCGCCACAATAGGACCGGTTCCCTGACCGGCTTCGTTCGAATAGATGCCCCTTTTCACGCCCCAGGCAATAGTGCTGCCCAGCAGGGCACCGCCCACGCTGTTGACCCCCACAGCACCACGAAGCATCTCCATGAAGACCGACGGCACCACTTGATAGTTGACCGCCAGCACCACCAACGACAGCAGGATATAGAGCATGGCCATGAACGGCGCCACTATCTGCGCCACATTGGCGATGCGCTTCACGCCGCCGATGATGACCAAGCCGATGAGGACGGCGATGACCAGTCCCACAATCCACGCATCGATGTTGAAGGTGCCGGCAAACGACATGGCGATGCCGTTGCACTGCACCGGCGGCAGGAAGATGCCGCAGGCCAACGCCGCCAGCACGGCGAACACCATGGCCAGCAGCGGACTGCGCAATCCTTTCTCAATATAGTAGGCCGGACCGCCACGGAACTGCCCGTGGTGGTTCTCCTTGAAAATCTGGGCCAGGGTAGCCTCGACAAAGGCGCTGCCCGCGCCGAAGAAGGCAATCAGCCACATCCAGACGATAGCCCCCGGACCACCGAAGCCGATGGCGGTGGCGACACCCACAATATTGCCCGTACCCACACGTCCCGACAGGGCCATGGCGAAGGCCTGGAAGGAGGTGATGCCGGTCTGCTGCTTCTTGTCGGTGCTGAACAGCAGCCGCACCATCTCGCCCAACCGACGCACCTGCACAAAACGGGTCCGAAAACTGAAATACAGTCCCGACAACAGGCACAGCGCCACCAGCAGGGGGCTCCACACCCAGCTGTTGACGGCAATGATGGCTTGCGACAGCCACGAACCGACTTGCGTGAGAATTGAATCCATAGCCGAATAGTGTTTCTACGAAAAAAAAACGACGTTTAGAAAGTGCAAAATTACATGATTTTCTTTATTCTGCCAAATTTTTCAGAAGCCCACACAATAAAAAAGTGAATCATTAGTTATATAAAACTAACGCTAAATCCGCATGGTCGGCACCCGAAAAAAATGGTTTTTTCAGTCCCTTACCTTCCCCTCCTTTCGCCCCATGCCCTATACAAACACTCCTATGAAGATAACGAAATTTTTATACATCAGTCTCTTTTTATCCTTTGCCGCACTGCCGCTATTCGTCGAGGCGCAGAACAACAACGACGACAAGAAAGTCATCAATGTCAACAAACTCGACGTCATCTATCAGGACAACGACATTGAATACCCTGGTGCCGTCATCGACCACAAAGAGGATAAAAGCAAGAGCAATGCCAACCTGCCACTGGTGCTCCAGCCCGACGAGGAGGACGAGGAGCTGGAACAGTCATCCAACCTTTACCGCCCCGAGCAGATGGGCGACGGCGTGGAGAGCGAATTCGACATCCTCTACGCCACCATGGACTATGAGGTAATCCACTACGCCAGCCGCGAAGAGATTCCCGACGCGGTGACCATCCATCTCACCGACCCCTCCAAGAACCGCAAATTTTGCTTCCCCACACGAAACATATCGCGCATGTCGTCACACTTCGGTGCACGCAAACGCCGCTGGCATTACGGCGTAGACCTGGCCATGCCCACCGGCGAACCTATCTACTCCTGTTTCGACGGCATTGTGCGCATCTCCAAATGGAACAATTCCTACGGCAACCTCGTCGTGGTGCGCCACTTCAACGGACTGGAGACCTACTATGCCCACCTCTCCCAACGTGATGTGAAATCGGGCGACACCGTACGCGCAGGCACCGTCATCGGCCTATGTGGCAACACCGGCCGCTCCTTCGGCAGCCACCTGCATCTGGAAATACGTTACATGGGCAAGGCCATGAATCCCGAATACCTGCTGGATTGTGTCAACCACAAGCTGCTCAGCGACGAAATCATCCTCACCCCGTCCTACTTTGTCAAGACTGGCAGCTCCCACAGCTCGCCCGACCCGAGCCAGCTGCGCCGCATCAACCGCCACGCCGGCACCGCCACCAACGACAAAACCACCCTGGCCGAGAACCAGCCCCGCGACCCCAATGCCAAACCCACACCGCCTCCGCCCAATGCGAAAAAGAGCACCAAGGGTACCAGCTCCGCCAAATACTACAAGGTGCGCAGTGGCGACACCCTAGGCAAAATCGCCGCCCGCAACGGCACCACCGTAAAAAAACTTTGCAAACTTAACGGCATCAAGGAAACCAAGGTTTTACAGATAGGCCAAAAAATCCGTGTCCGCTAATGCGTATCGATATCCTCACCCTCTTCCCAAACATGATGTCGATGTTTTTCGACGAGTCCATCCTCTCCAGGGCCCAAAAGAAAGGCATCGTCGACGTGCATTTCCACAACCTGCACGACTACTCGTTGTCGCGCTACGGCAGTGTTGACGACTATCCCTACGGCGGTGCCGCCGGCATGGTCATGGCCGTCGAACCACTGGCCAACTGCATCGAGAAGCTGCAGTCGGAGCGCACCTACGACGACATCATCTATACCGCACCCGACGGACAGCAGTTCGCCCAGCCCATGGCCAACGAGCTCTCGCTCAAGCAGAACCTCATCATTCTCTGCGGACACTACAAAGGCGTGGACGAACGGCTCCGCGAACATTTCATCACACGCGAAATATCCATCGGCGACTATGTCCTCACTGGTGGCGAACTGGCGGCGGCCGTCATCTGCGACGCTGTCATCCGTCTGCTTCCAGGCGTTATCGGTGACGAACAGTCGGCCCTTGCCGACTCCTTTCAGGACGGTCTGCTGGCGCCACCCGAATACACACGCCCCGCCGATTTCCGCGGATGGCGTGTGCCCGACATACTCCTCAGCGGCGACCACGCCAAGATTGAGCAATGGCGCTACGACCAAGCCTTGGAACGCACCCGCCAACGCCGACCCGACCTGCTGGGGAAACAGGAAACACCAATAAAAAAGAACAAACACCCTAAAAAATAGACAGTCCGTGAGACTGTAAAACCAGAACTTCTTCTCCAAAACAAAAAAAACACCAACAATAATGACCGAATTCGAAAAATTTGCCACCCGTCACTGTGGCATCAGTAGCACCACCTACAACAAATACACCGCCGCCATCAACCGCAATGCTATGGCCAACCCGCTGGTCACCGATTCGCTGACCCCCTATATCATCGAGGAACGCCAGCTCAACATGACCCAGATGGACGTCTTCAGCCGCCTGATGATGGACCGCATCATCTTCCTCGGCACCGCCATCGACGACTACACAGCCAATGTCATCCAGGCCCAGCTCCTCTTCCTGGAGTCCGTCGACAGCCAGAAAGACATCTCCATCTACCTCAACTCGCCGGGAGGCTCCGTCTACGCCGGACTGGGCATCTACGACACCATGCAGCTCATCAGCCCCAAAATCGCCACCATCTGCACCGGCTTGGCCGCCTCGATGGCCAGCGTGCTCCTCTGCGCCGGTGAGAAAGGCATGCGCTCCGCCCTGCCCCACAGCCGCGTCATGATCCACCAGCCCATGGGTGGCGCCGAAGGTCAGGCTTCCGACATGGAAATCACCGTCCGCGAAATCCAGAAGCTGAAGAAAGAACTCTACGAAATCATCGCCGACCACAGCGGCCAGCCCTTCGAACAGGTGGAGAAAGACAGCGACCGCGACCACTGGTTCACCGCCGAAGAGGCCAAGAACTACGGCATGATTGACGAGGTGCTCCGCAAACGCGCCGAGAAATAACACTTCAATCATACAAACATACCTATTACACAAACATTTACAACAAACAAATACTTATTATGATGTAATCACAACTGAACATAAAAACCGACTAGTAATTATTTTATACAGCGTTTGCTATTTGTTCCGACCTGTCTGAAACGTAGGAAACTTCAAACATGGCTACAAGGATCACAGATAGAAATGCTTGCCAATTGGCGAGTATTTTGTCTTTCCTTGTAGAGGTGATTCCTACGACCGCAGACAGGAGACGAGATTTACTCGCCTTTTTTTGTGGTCACTGGAATTAATGCAAGGAATCGGTAGCGGCGTATACACATACAAGAAATATGTGTACAAAACAAATAGTATATGCATATACATATTGGAACCATCATCCGCAATGAGCTACGAAGGCAAGGCCATACTAACGAATGGCTCGCCGAGCAAATAGGGACCTCACCACGCAATATGTGGCGTGTATATAGCCGTCCTTCTATAGATACCCAACTACTATTCAGTATATGTAAAGCCCTTCATTCCAATCTTTTTATTTATTATATCCATGAATTGGATGATATGACAGATGATGTCACATGACAATATCTGTCATACTTTAATCCAATAATACTCTATACCTTTGCAAAAAAAAATGAACAAACAAGATTTACTAAATGAGGGAAAATCGCTCTCTAATTCTATCAAGCAACAGTTTCAAAGTTTCTTTGGAGACGCTATGCCTAATGGTTTTTACCTCGAAGAAGAACAGAGATATTGTAATTGGCTTGAACTTGTTCAGAAATATGTATACGAAAACAAGGTATATCCTGAACAATACGAAGAGTTCAAACAAGCCAAAAATGACATATCACCAGAAAATCACAAAAAAATACTAGCAATTATTAACAGTTTAAAATGAAAAGAACGAAAAACAATCTCCTACTTTTACTGATATGTATAGTAGGGACAATACCTATGACATCTTGTGGAGATGACGAAAATGCACCATTAACCAATGAGTCAATTGTTGGGAAAAAATTTTATACCGACAAATGTATATTTACATGTGACTTTGAACCCGAAAACAGTGGCTACTACGATCATTACAATCCATGGACCCAAGTGGAAATTAAATTTTCCTCTGATGGATATGCATATTTGCAGAAAAACTACTATGACTATGAAACTGGAGAATTAGTTGACCAAGATTCTAAGAAAAAAGCATTATATCATATAGATTATCCAGATGTGGTATTCGATCCTGTTGATTATGATAACAGTTCTACAGTTTATGCTCAATTTACAGACAATAATACACTGGTTTTTGAAGGAGTTTTGGATTATTATGAATCCTACACAAATATTTGGCGATTTCTTGATGGTTACATTCTAACAACTAATCCACAAACAATAACCCACCCTTATATAAACCAGTATTTCGAAGGTGAAAATTTTACACATCCATATACAGGTAAAATATGGAAATATCTATTACATTTTGGTTCACACGATGCTTATTTTAACATAACAGAAGGTGACTATGACAAAAAAGACTCTTATTTAGGCTGGTTTGATTCTTTATCTATCGATTATCCAAACATCCGTTTAGTTAATACTAAAGTGGGTGAAATAAATGGTCGTTTCATTAACGCCAATACAATTGAAATGGTTGTTGCAGATTCTACCGTCACACTTACAAGAGTTAGATAATCAAAACAATACAGAATTTAAATCATTTATTCATACAGTCCGAAATACTTTTGAACCATCTATAGTGTGAGAAAACGCCTAACAACACACCTATACAAGTCAGGCTTTATTACAAAAGTCTGACTTGTTTTTTTTTATACATACCCTATATTCTAGAATCGACTACTAATCAAAATCCACCTAAATTCCAATTACAAATGCAATAAAATACACATAAAAACGTTTGTAAAAAAAAATAAAGAATGCAAATCAACTTCATCAACCGCAGCCACCATCCGCTGCCCAAATATGAGACATCCCAATCGGCAGGTATGGACCTCCGCGCCTACCTGCCCGAGGGACCAGTCACACTGAACCCCATGGAACGCAGACTCGTCAAGACGGGTCTCTTCATGGAACTGCCAGCCGGCTACGAGGCGCAGGTGCGCCCCCGCAGCGGTCTGGCCCTCAAGAAAGGCATCACCGTCCTCAACAGTCCCGGCACCATCGACGCCGACTACCGCGGCGAGATATGCGTCATACTCATCAACCTCAGCAACGAACCCTTTGTCATCAACGACGGCGAGCGCATCGCCCAGATGGTCATCGCCCGCCATGAGCAGGCCGACATCGTGGAGGTGAAGGAACTCTCCGACACCGAGCGAGGCACCGGCGGATTCGGACACACGGGGAAGAACTGAGCGAAGGGTGACGCTATAAAAAAAACGTAACGTCTGTAAATAGCACTAACAGGCACCTGTACAGCCTTGCAATATCCTTCAACCACCAACAATAGCATCTATCCCAATGAGATACATCCGTTTAATATGGGTTCTATGCATGGCAATGGTGTGGCAATTACCGGTTGCCTGCCAGGCGCAGACCAAGACGCCCACCACCGCTGCCACAGATGTTGACAGCCGCGAACTGCACACCGGCGCCGACGTACTGGTCCGCATGCTCAACAACCCGGCGCCCAGCGAAGTCGACCACGTGCAAAGCCTGCGCGACCCGAAGGTCAGCATCGCCGTGGTGGGCAACCAGTCGTCGCGCGTAGGACAGACCCATCTGGTAGACACGCTGATGCACCTGGGGCTGCACATCACCACCATCTTCTGCCCCGAGCATGGTTTCCGCGGCAATGCCGAAGCGGGTGCCACCATCGCCAACGGCCGCGACCCGAGCACCGGGCTCCCCATCGTGTCGCTCTACGGCAAAAACAAGAAACCCACCACCGAACAGATGAAAGGCATCGACTTCGTCATCTTCGACCTGCAGGACGTGGGCTGCCGTTTCTACACCTATATCTCCACGCTCCACTATGTCATGGAGGCCTGTGCCGACAACCACGCCGTGCTCATCGTGCTAGACCGTCCCAATCCCAACTGCCACTATGTCGACGGACCCGTCCTCGACATGAAGTACCAGTCCTTCATCGGCATGCACCCCGTGCCTATCGTCTACGGACTCACCATCGGCGAATACGCCCGTATGATTGCCGGCGAGCAATGGCTCAAGATACAGGACCCCAGCTATTTCAACCCGGAGCACGATCATCTGTTTGTCTGCCGCATGGAAGGCTATCGTCGCGACAGCAGCTATGCGCTGCCCGTGCCGCCGTCGCCCAACCTGCAGACACCCCAGTCCATCCTCCTCTACCCCTCGCTCTGTCTCTTCGAGGGTACCAACATCAGCGTGGGCCGCGGCACCGACACCCCCTTCGAAATCATCGGCGCCCCGCAGTACAGGACCACCTACATGGAATCGGAACGTGGCGACGAACCCGGCAAGTCCACTCGCTTCACCCCACGAGCCATCAAAGGGGTCAGCGAGAGCCCTCCTTTCAAAGGGACGGAATGCCGCGGACTGGACCTCTCCAAAGTCAAGATGCCGGCCAAATTCGACCTCACCTACCTCCTCTGGATGTACAACCACACGCCCAAAAACTCCTTCTTCAAGAACACCAACGGCTTCGAGAAACTGGCCGGCAACGACCAGCTGCGCAAACAGATACAAGCAGGTCTCAGCGAGGAGGAGATCCGTGCCTCTTGGGAGCCCGCTCTTTCCAACTACAAAAAAATCCGCCAAAAATACCTCCTCTACAAAGACTAGAATAATCCGACCGGCGAATTCAATCAGCCCTCCACCCATAAAAAAAAACTCTTGAAAACGATCCGACTCATCATAGCCTCCCTGCTGTTCCCTTTGTCGATAACTTATGCGATTGGGGTGGCGGTGCGCAACCTGCTGTATCGGACCGGACTCAAAGCCTCCGTCCGACCTGACGTGCCCACCATTGGCGTGGGCAACCTGCGCATGGGCGGCACCGGCAAAACGCCCCATACGGAATACCTTATCCGACAACTGTCTGACCGCAACATCGCGCTGCTCAGCCGCGGCTACGGACGAAAAAGCAAAGGTTTCCTGTTGGCCGACGAACAGTCGACGTCAGCCGATATCGGTGACGAACCGGCCATGATGAGGGCCAAATTCCCCGGCATCACCGTCGCCGTATGCGAAGATCGCGTGGAGGGTATACGCCGACTGATGCAGCTACCCCAAAAGCCTGATCTGGTGGTGCTCGACGATGTCTACCAGCACCGGCATTTGAAACCCTCGGTAAGCATCCTGCTGACCGAATACGGCGACCCCTATTTCGACGACCACATCCTGCCGTTCGGCAACCTGCGCGAATGGCGCTGCGGCAGTCGCCGCGCCGACATCGTCATTGTCAGCAAGTGCCCGCCCCTGGTCAGCGAGCAGCAGCGCCAAGCCTACCGCACGAAACTGAAACTGCAGCCGCACCAGTTGCTCCACTTCTCGCAGATAGACTACGGCCAGCCCCTGCCGCTCTACGGCGGCGCCGACTGGCAGCCGGTCAAGGAGGTGCTGCTCCTCACCGGCATCGCCCATCCCGACCCCCTCAAGCGGCACATCGAGAAGCAATGCACCGTCCACCACCTCGCCTTCCCCGACCACCACGACTTCAGCGCCGCCGACACCCAGCAGATTGTCAACACCTTCAACAGCATACACGAGCCCTCCAAGGCCATCGTCACCACCGAGAAAGACGCCATGCGGCTGCGCGTCAGCACCGTCGCCGCACAGCTGTCGGCGCTGCCCATCTACTACATACCCATCACCATTCGTTTCGACGACGACGCGGCTTTCCTGTCGACAATCAAAAAATTTGTTTAACTTTGCATTTCCACACGCACCCGCGCACAAGGGGTCAGCGTGTATTTTTATAACTGATAATTAATCACATATCATATCATGGCAGAACTGAGTGAACAAGAACAAATCCGCAGAAATTCACTGAATGAGCTGAAAAAGCTCGGCATCAACCCCTATCCCGCAGCCCTCTACGAGGTCAACGCCAAATCGAACGAAATTCTGGAACAGTTTCCGAAAGACAACACCCTGTTCCAGAACATCAGTATTGCCGGCCGTATCATGAGCCGCCGCATCATGGGCGCCGCCTCCTTCGTCGAACTGCAGGACAGCTATGGTCGCATCCAGCTCTACGTCAAACGCGACGAGATATGCCCCGGTGAGGACAAGACGCTCTACAACACCGTCTTCAAACGTCTGCTCGACATCGGCGACATCATCGGCGTGACGGGTTATGTCTTTGTCACCCAGATGGGCGAGACCTCCATCCATGTGAAGAACCTCACCGTGCTCAGCAAGAGCCTCCGCCCCCTGCCCATCGTCAAGGAGAAGGACGGCGTGGTCTACGACGCCTTCAGCGACCCCGAGCTCCGCTACCGCCAGCGCTATGTCGACCTCATTGTCAACCCGCAGGTGCGCGACACCTTCGTGCAGCGCGCCAAGATCGTCAACGTGATGCGCAACTACTTCAACGAGCAGGGCTACCTTGAAGTCGACACCCCGGTGCTGCAGAGCATCCCCGGTGGTGCCGCCGCACGCCCCTTCGTCACCCACCACAACGCCCTCGACATCGACCTCTACCTCCGCATCGCCAACGAGCTCTACCTCAAGCGCCTCATCGTGGGCGGCTTCCCGGGCGTCTACGAGTTCAGCCGCAACTTCCGCAACGAAGGCATGGACCGCACCCACAACCCCGAGTTCACCGCCATGGAAATCTATGTCCCCTACAAGGACTATAACTGGATGATGACCTTCACCGAGAACATGCTCGAACGCATCGCCAAAGCCCTCCACGGCGACACCAAGGTCAACGTCTGGGGCAACGACATCGACTTCAAGCCCCCCTTCCGTCGCGCCCCGATGTGCGAACTCATCAAAGAGGAGACCGGCATCGACGTCAGCGGCATGAGCGAAGACCAGCTGCGCGACGCCTGCAAGCAACTCGGCGTGGAGACCGACGCCACCATGGGCAAGGGCAAGCTGATCGACGCCATCTTCGGCGAGAAATGTGAAGGCAAGCTCATCCAGCCCACCTTTGTTACCGACTACCCCATCGAGATGTCGCCCCTCTGCAAGCGCCACCGCGACAACCCCGAGCTCACCGAGCGCTTCGAGCTCTTCGTCTGTGGCAAGGAGCTGGCCAACGCCTACTCCGAGCTCAACGACCCCATCGACCAGCTCGGCCGCTTCCAGGAGCAGCTGCGCCTCAGCGAGAAAGGCGACGACGAGGCCATGTTCATCGACATGGACTTTGTCCGCGCACTCGAATACGGCATGCCTCCCACCTCCGGCATGGGCATCGGCATCGACCGTCTGGTCATGATGATGACCGGCGCACAGAGCATCCAGGATGTCCTCCTCTTCCCCCAGATGAAACCCGAGGTGCATGCCAAATCCGGCGAGGAAGAGACCTGCGACCTCACCGACCACGGTGTCGACGAAGCCTGGGTCCCCGTGCTGCAGAAAGCCGGCATCAAGTCGTACGAACAGCTCAAGGCCGCCAATCCTAACAAGCTCTTCAACGACCTCGGCGGACTCCGCAAGAAGCTGAAACTCGACATCCCCGCCCTGAAACGCGAACAGTTCGACGGCTGGCTCAACGACTAGTCCTGACCCCGTCAGGCCCGACGCCACCGCCACCATTTTCCCACCCCGCTAACGAAAGGAGATAGCGTGATCAAGCAGTTCACCTTCAACCACTTCGGAGTTAATTGCTACGTCGTCTACGACGAGGTGGCCAAGCAATGCGCCCTGGTCGACCCCGCCATGGAGGCCTCCTACGAGGATGCGCAGCTCTACCAGTTTCTGGACAGCAAGGGGCTCACCCCCACCCTGCTGCTGCTCACCCACGCCCATGTCGACCATGTCTGCGGACTGCGCCAGTGCTGCGACCGCCTGGGCCTGCCCGTCACCATGCACCGCGACGGAGCCAAACTGTTGCGCCAAACCGAGGCCTACGGCAGCATCATGGGCTTCGACGTGCCGTCGCTTGCCGACCTGCCCACCGTCCATGCCGACGAGGGCGACCACTTCCAAGTGGGCGACATCGACATCGAATGCCGTCATGTCCCCGGCCACTGCGAAGGCAGCCTCTGTTTTGTCATCCCCGCCGAGACCGCCGTCATCACCGGCGACGCCCTCTTCCAGGGCAGCATCGGCCGCACCGACCTGCCCGGCGGCAACTATCCCACGCTGATCAGCAACATCAAAGAGAAGATCCTCACCCTCCCCGACGACTACCTCGTCCTCCCCGGACACGGCGAACACTCCACCATCGGCGACGAGAAAAAATACAACCCCTTCCTGGTGTGATGGGCAAGGTTGTTTATGGGAACGGCGAATGACGCGAATTTCTCGAAGCTACGCAGTATGATTATTATTACGAATTACGCTAAGATACACTATTATGGAAGAGAACGGATTGTTGTTTAACGGCGAATGACGCGAATTTCTCGAAGCTACGCAGTATGATTATTATTACGAATTACGCTAAGATACACTATTATCGAAGAGAACGGATTGTTGTTTAACGGCGAATGACGCGAATTTCTCGAAGCTACGCAGTATAATTATTATTACGTATTACGCTAAGATACACTATTATGGAAGAGAACGGATTGTTGTTTAACGGCGAATGACGCGAATTTCTCGAAGCTACGCAGTCATCTTTTTTGCATATTACGCTAAGGTACGCTATTATGGAAGATAACGGATTGTTGTTTAACGGCGAATGACGCGAATTTCTCGAAGCTACGCAGTCATCTTTTTTGCATATTACGATAAGATACGCTATTATGGAAGAGAATGTGTTATTATTTAAAAACGAATCATTTAAAATAATTGGAGCAGCGATGGAAGTACATAGGGTGCTCGGATGTGGATTTGTTGAGATCGTTTATCAAGAAGCTTTGGAAGAGGAATTCAAAAAGAGGAACATACCCTATGAAAGGGAAAAAGAATTATTAATCAACTACAAAGGAAAAAACTTATCAAAGACCTTCCGTGCCGACTTCATCTGTTATAACAATATCATTCTTGAATTAAAAGCCGTCAGTGATTTCACCGAAGACCATTACGCCCAAATCTATTCTTACCTTAAAGCCAGTAATATGACTCTTGGAATACTTATCAACTTTGGCAAAGCCAATCTTGACTATTACCGCATACCTGCCAGCCGCAAATGGAAGAACCAATATAATAGTGCTGAGCAATCCGAGGGTAATTAGCAATAAACAAGACAAGCATAGAATAATTAGCAATAAGAAAGACAAGCTTAGAGTAATTAGCAATAAGAAAGACAAGCTTAGAGTAATTAGCAATAAATGAGACCACATCACCTGCGTAGCTTCGAGTAATTCGAGCCATTCGCCGTTAAAAAAAAATCACTTCGAGTAATTCGAGCCATTCGCCGTTAAAAATAGAAAAAATCATGGCAGTAAAAATACACCTCAATTGGTACGCCGTGCAGCAAGACAAACTTAGAGTAATTAGCAATAAATGAGACCACATCACCTGCGTAGCTTCGAGTAATTCGAGCCATTCGCCGTTAAAAAAAAATCACTTCGATTAATTCGAGCCATTCGCCGTTAAAAAAAAATCACTTCGATTAATTCGAGCCATTCGCCGTTAAAAAAGAAAAAATCATGGCAGTAAAAATACACCCCAGTTGGTATGCCGTGCTGCAACCGCAGTTTGAGGCGCCCTACTTCGCCGAGCTCAAGCAGTTCCTCGTCGCCGAACGGCAGCAATACACCTGCTATCCGCCGGGCAGCAAGATATTCAACGCCTTCGACCACACGCCGTTCGACAAGGTGAAGGTCGTCATCCTCGGGCAGGACCCCTACCACGAACCCGGGCAGGCCATGGGCCTCTGCTTCTCCGTCCCCGACGGCATCGCCGTGCCGCCGTCGCTGGTCAACATCATCAAGGAGATCAACAGCGACCTCGGCACCGCCGTCCCCCTCACTTCGGGCAACCTCATCGGATGGGCCGACCAAGGGGTGCTGCTGCTCAACGCCACCCTCACCGTCCGCGCCCACCAGGCAGGCTCTCACCAGCGCCACGGCTGGGAGCAGTTCACCGATGCCGCCATCCGCGAACTCTCCGCCCGTCGCCACGGACTCGTCTTCCTGCTCTGGGGCAGCTATGCCATCGCCAAGAAAGCCTTCATCGACGCCGGCAAGCACCTCATCCTCACCGCCCCACACCCATCGCCCCTGTCGGCCTACCGCGGCTTCTTCGGCTGCCGCCACTTCTCGCAAGCCAACAGCTACCTGCAGCAGCAGGGGCTTGCGCCCATCGACTGGACCCGCATCGGACAGGCCTGACCCACTCCCGGCGCCGAAAAAAGATTTTGCCATTTCTTCCATCTTTTGTATTTTTGTACGTTATTTTTTGGCGAAAATCTATGGCGATCACTGAAAAACAGCTTATTGACGATTTAAAAGCACACAAATTCGCCCCTGTTTACCTCCTGACGGGCGAGGAAAACTACTACATTGACCTCGTCTCCAACTTCATGGAGAAAAATATTGTGGCGGAGGAGATGCGCGATTTCGACCAGACGGTGGTCTACGGCCGCGATGTGAGCATGACGCAGGTGGTGAGCATGGCGCAACGCTACCCCATGATGTCGCCCGTGCAGTTGGTTTTGGTCAAGGAAGCCCAGGACATTCCCCTGAAGGAATGGGAGCTGCTGTGCGCCTACCTGGAGCACCCGCAGGCCACCACCATCCTCGTCTTCTGCTATCGCCACAAGAAGATGGACAAACGCTCCAAAGCCTATAAGAGCATCAGCAGCAAGGGGGTGGTCTACGAGCGAGCCAAACTCTACGACAACCAGGTGCCCGACTGGATTGCCGGCGTGGTGGCCAAGCAGGGCTACTCCATCACCCAAAAGGGAGCCGTGCTCATCGCCGAATCGCTGGGCAACGACCTCGGCAAAATCTACAACGAGCTCTCCAAAGTCTTCATCTCCCTCCCCAAAGGGGAAGTGATCAACGAAGACGTCATCGAACAAAATATCGGCATCAGCAAGGACTACAATGTCTTCGAGCTGCAGAGCGCCATCGGTCGCCGCGACGTGGTGAAGTGCAACCGCATCGTCAACCACTTCGCCGCCAACCCCAAAGACAACCCCATCCAAATGGTGCTGCCCACGCTCTACAACTACTTCATCAAGGTGATGCTCTACCACCAGGAGCCCGACAAGAGCAAGGCAGCATCGGTCATGAAGGTGAACCCCCATTTCCTGATGGAATACGAGACAGCGGCACGCAACTATTCGCTGGGCAAACTGGCGTCGTGCATCGGCTACCTCTACGACGCCGACCTGCGCTCCAAGGGCATCCGCAACAGCGGCACCATCAGCGACGGCGAACTGCTCAAAGAAGCCGTATTCAAAATCATCCATTAATCGAATCCCCCACCCTTATATTTTCCAGAATGAACCTACCGACCTCCGCAATCAACCGTTTCCGATACCTCCTGGCGCTGCTGGCGCTGCTCCTTGTCTCCACCGCCGCCATGGCACAAAACACCATCAAGGGCGTGCTGGAAGATGCCGACAAAGGCGAGGCCGTACCCTTCGCCCATGTCTATCTGGACGGCACCAAGCATTGGACGACGACCGACATCAACGGCTACTTCATCATCACGAAGATCCCCGACGGCGAATACACCCTCAAGACGCGCTACGCCGGCTACGAGGAATACAACGAGACCCTCACGCTGAAACACCAGACGATCGTGCGCAACATACAGCTGAGGAGCGCCGTGACCCGCCTGAAGGAGGTGGTGGTCAGCAGCAACAAATCCGAGGAGCGCAAGGTGATGACGCAGGTGTCGGTGGAGAAAGTCACCGCCTCCCAAATCCAGCAGATGCCCTCCATCGGCGGACAGGCCGACCTGGCGCAGTACCTGCAGGTGCTGCCGGGCGTCAACTCCACGGGCGACCAGGGCGGCCAGCTCTACATCCGCGGCGGCTCCATGATCCAGAACCTCACCCTGCTCGACGGCATGGTGGTCTACAACCCCTTCCACTCCATCGGACTCTACTCCATCTTCGAAACCGACGTCATCCTCAACGCCGACGTCTACACCGGCGGCTTCGGCGCCGAATACGGCGGACGCCTCTCGTCGGTGATGGACATCACCACCCGCGACGGCAACAAGAAACGCCACACCGGCAAGGTGGGACTGAACACCTTCGGCGCCAACCTCATACTGGAAGGACCCCTGAAACGCGAAAGCAACAGCAGCCCCTCCACGGTCACCTATCTCGTCACCGCCAAGAACTCGTTCCTTTCCAAAAGTTCCCAGGCCCTCTACTCCTACATCGACGGCGGCCTGCCGTTCGACTTCCTGGACACCTACGGCAAAATCTCCATCAATTCCGGTCGCGGCAGCAAGGTCAACTTCTTCGCCTTCCGCTTCGACGACCGTGTGAACAACTATATGGCGCTGGCCGACTTCCACTGGACCAATTTCGGCGCCGGAACCAACTTCGCCCTCATGACAGGCTCGTCGTCGCTCATCGACGGCACCGTGGCCTACTCCAAATACAAAGTGAATCTCGACGACGCCAGCGGTAGTCCCAAATACAGCAGCATAGGCGGATTCAACGTCTCGTTGGGCATCACCAACACCATGGGCAACAACAAGCTGCGCTACGGTTTCGGCATTGAGGGCTACACCACCGAGTACCGTTACACCAACGCCTACGGCGTCCGTCAGGCGCAGGACGAGAACACCTCGCAGCTGTCGGCCTACGCCACCTACCACATCAATTCGGGCAAATGGCTGATCGACCCCGGCATCCGTTTCCTCTACTACGCCTCGCTCTCCGAACCCAGCCTCGAACCCCGTCTGGCAGCCAAATTCAACGCCACCGACAAACTGCGTTTCAAGCTGGCCACAGGACTCTACAGCCAGATCATCCTCGACGCCCGCTCCGACCACGACATCGTCAACCTCTTCAACGGTTTCCTCACCGGTTCGGGACAACTCAACATGCCCTCCGTCTACCAGAACGAGCCGGTGGAGAGCTGTGTGCAGCGGGCACAACACATCGTGTTCGGCGTGGAATACGATGCCATCGAGCACCTGACATTGAATATGGAGTTCTATTACAAGAATTTCAGCCACCTGCTGGGCATGAACCACAACCAGTTCTTCGACCGTTCCGACCCGGCCTACGCACCGGGCGGCACCTACGAACAGCCGCAGTACCTGATGACCGATTTCATCATCGAGAAAGGCCGTGCCGCCGGCGTCGACTTCAGTGCCTGCTACGACATCGAACGGCTCTATCTCTGGGCCACCTATTCGCTGGGCTTCGTGTCACGCACCGACGAATTGCAGACCTACCATCCCCACTACGACCGCCGCCACACGGTGAACCTGCTGGCCACCTATGCCATCGGCGACGAACGCCAATGGGAGCTCAGCGGTCGCTGGTCGATGGGTAGCGGATTCCCGCTGACGCTGACCAGCGGCATCTACGAAAGCCTCCAGTTCCCCGACGGCATCAGCAGCGACTACCTTCATGAAAACGGCGAAATGGGCATCACCTACGGCGAACTCTACGCCGGCAGGCTGCCCATGTACCATCGTTTGGATTTGGGTGTGAAACGCAAATTCTCGTTCGGCAAACGCGGACTGCTCGAGCTGTCGCTCAGCGTCACCAACGTCTACGACCGCAACAATATCTTCTACTTCGACCGCATCACCGGCAACCGTATCGACCAGCTGCCCATTCTGCTCTGCGGTGGAGTGACCTGCAGTTTCTAACGCCGAGGCGACATCAGCGCCTCATGAAGACGTAATGCTTGTCCGAGCCCAACAGCGGATCCCATTCCAGCGTGAGCTCGTCGTTACGCTCGTCGTACCACCAGTCGAGATAGTAGGTCGACCGCGACAGGTCGCCGTCCGAGTCGTAATCCTCGTAGTAGATGACCAGTTCTGAATCCTCGTTCACATACCATTCCCAATCGTAGCTGTAGCTGAACGGACGTTGACCCGACGAAGCGCCGTCGACAAAGAGCATGTCGTGTTCGAATGTCAGCGCCAGCAGGCTTTTCGCAGCCCCATCATCCTTGGTCGACGAATCCATCAGGACCCAGTGGCCTTGGAGTTCGTTCGGATATAAATGTTCCTCTTCGCACGATGTGAGGCCCAACAGGCCAAGGGTGCAAACGAAAGCAATAAACAGTTTTTTAAGCATATCGGTTGTTTGTTGGATTATTTGAACAATTGTTTTCTGGCATTTCAAAATTCCTCGAGCCTTATTTTTCGGCCGCCATGGCGTCGAGGCAGGCCTCCAAGTCGCGCATGGCCTTGGGTCTGAAGAGACGCAGCAGCCAGTAGCGGCTGTTGCGCAGCACCGCCTTGAGGCCGTTGACCACGCTGGCGGCAGCCATAGCCTCCAGATGCACCAATCCCACGACCACCAGCCCCCACCAGGGTCCGATATCGGCCAACCGGCTCATCCACAAGCCGTCGTTGCAAGCGATGACGATGGCGATGACGATGGTGTAGATGATGGTGAGGAAGAAGCGGATGCCGAAGTTGATGGAACTGCGGAACTGCGGGTCCTTGATGATTTTTTGGGTGACGAGGTGGGTCGGCAGGAACGGCATGGGGAAGCAAAGCAGCAGGAAGAGGACGACCCATCGCACCGCCGGCACGGCCACCATGGCAGCCACCACACCGGCCACGCCCAGCAGGGCGGCGAGGGTAGCCAGCAGGCTCCAGCGTTCCGGCACGGTCCTCACCGAGAAATGCAGTTTGCGGCAACGCTCGGCGTAGTCGCGGCTGCGTGCCATCAGCGTCTCAAAGCGGTCGTCGCCCTCACGCTCCATGGCGTCGTACTTGTTGGAGAGCATCTGCCGCACGCGGAAGCGGTTCCAGGCGTTGTTGCGCCAACCGGACGCTTTGCGCTGCCGTTTGTTGAGGGCCCGGCAGAGGGTGTATATCTCGTCGTAGTGTTCCTTGCTGCGAATGTCGTGCATCTGGGGCAGCAGCGCCTGTGTCAGCGCCTCGCGCATCTGGTTCAGCGCCACCGGCTCGTTGCTTTCGAAGGTCGCCATGAAAGGCTGCACCGCGATGGGTTTGCCGATGTTGACCACCAGATTGGCGTAGGGGCGTTCGTAGTTGTCGAAGTCGATGCCCGTCGGCACGATATAGAGGGGGTAGTCGCCCAGCTTGCGCTGCGTTTCGCCGGCAATGCGGAACATGCCCTTGACGAGGGGCAGCAGCTGGTGGCGGTCGTTGTGGCGGCCCTCGGCCATCAGGCACAGCGGGTAGCCGTCGAGCAGCACATTTCTCGATTTTTCAAAGATAGCGTCGTTTTTCGACAAGTTGTCGCGGCCGTCGCGGATGCGGTATACCGGCAGGATTTTCAGGAAGGTGAGGATGGCACGCACTATCGGTTGGGCGAAGATGTCGGCCCGCGCCAGGAAGACCGGCGGTTTGGGCGCGAAATTGAGCACCGCCAAAGGTTCCATCAGCGCCTGCTGATGGCACGGGGCGATGATGTAGGCCCCATCGGTGGGCAAGTTTTCCCGACCTCGTACCACGAAGGTCTGGTAGTGGCAGCGGGTGCCGAACTGCACCAGCGGACTGAGGAGATTATAGAGATTATTGTTATCTTGTATGGCTTTCGGCATATCTTCAATAACCTTTAATTCATTTTTTTATGTCGTAATTAACATTTGTTTGAGTTTGCAAATATACGAAAAAATCTTTTTTTGAGTTATAGCAGCAAATAAATCCTTGATGGATAGCAATTTTAAAACATACCGTCCGACGAAACGTCTCCTCGTGCCGCTCTTGGTGGCCCTGCTGGCGGTGGTGCGTCCGGCACAGGGACAAGTGTTTGCCGGCGGCCTTCGCGACCAGGTGAACACCATCATGAGCTTGGCGACGGTGCTCGACGGCGACACCATCCCCTTGGTACGGCTCAAGCCGGTGAAGGTCACCGCCAAATGGAACCTGCTGACGCCCAAGGAGGCACGCAAGCACCAGAAGCTGATACGCAACGTCCGCAAGACCCTCCCCTACGCCAAGGAAGCCCGTCGCCGGCTGCAGGACCTGGAGAAAGAAATGGCCGGTATGGACCCCCGCCGCCGCAAGGAATACGTCAAGCAGGTGGAGGCCGAAGTGCTCGAAGAATTCAAGGACGACTTGGAGAAGCTGACCATCTCGCAGGGCAAAGTGCTGCTCAAACTGGTGGACCGCGAGACGGGCAACAACTCCTACACCCTGGTGGCCGACCTGCGAGGCTCCTTCCGCGCCTCGTTCTACAACACCTTCGCACGCATGTTCGGATTCAACATGAAGGAACGCTTCGACCCCACGCGCAACAAGGACGACAACCTGCTGGAACGCGTGGCCCGCTCAATCGAACTGGGCCGCATCTGACCCTGCCGCGACGGACAACCAAGCCCGCCAGACAACACACAACCGATGCACTAAACAACAACCGATGGATAAAGACACCTATGGATTTTGCTTCTTGTCGGCAGTGCCCATGCGCCGCCAAGCCTCCCACACCGCCGAGATGGTCAACCAGCTGCTGTTCGGCGACACGGTGGCCCTCTGCAGCGCCACGCCGGGATGGCTGCTGGTGCGCACCCTCGCCGACAACTACGAAGGCTGGGTGCAGGACAAACAGCTGCTGCTGTCCGACGCGCCCGTCGCCACCGACTGCGTGGTGCCCACCGAAAGCGCCGTCGTCTGCAACGGCATGCAGGTGACCGCCCCCGCCGGCGCCAGCTGCCGGCAAGCGTGGCTCGTCGGCGCCACCCCGCAAGCCCCCACCCACGACATCGTCGCAACGACACGCACCTTCCTCGGCGCCCCCTACCTGTGGGGCGGCCGCTCCAAGATGGGCATCGACTGCTCGGGACTGGCCCAGGTGGTCTTCAAAATCTGCGGCATCGCCCTGCCCCGCGACGCCTGGCAGCAAGCCTCGGCAGGCACACCCACCACGCTGGAGCAGTCGCAACCCGGCGACCTGGCCTTCTTCAGCAACCCCCAAGGGTGCATCATCCACGTGGGCATCGTCTCGACACCCCACGGCACCTCCATCATCCACGCCTCCGGCCGGGTCCGCGAAGACCGTCTCGACAGCAACGGCATCCTCGACGACAACAACACCTACACCCACCACCTGGCCACCCTCAGGCACCTCCCCCAACCCGCCAACAACTAATAAAGAACAACCTACAAATCACACCCATCAACAACGAACTTTATGAACGAAAAATTTGCAACCCAAATACTGAAAATCTTTGCCAATGCCCCATTCACCGCATTCAACTACAAACAGATAGCCTCCAAGGTAGGCGCCTACGACAAAGCCCAGCGCCAACTGGTGCAAGCCACCATCCTGGAGATGGCCGAAGACAAGATCCTGGTGGAAGAAGGCCGCGGCAAATACAAGATCAACCCCAAACACATCAACGACGACCTCCTGCCCAAGAACTACCTGGTGGGCACCATCGACATGAAACAGACCGGCAAGGCCTACGTCATCCCCCAGGAGGAAGGCCGTGAAGATGTGATGATCGCCCCCAACTACACCCGCCACGCCCTACACGGCGACCTGGTGAAGGTGCTCATGTTCCCCCAGCGCAAGATGCACAAGCCCGAAGGGCAGGTCGTCGAAGTGCTGCAACGCGCCAAGACCCGCTTTGTGGGACGCATCCAAAAGATGGAGAAATTCGCCTTCCTCATCTGCGACAACCGCAACATGGTCGTCGACATCTTCATCCCCCTCAGCGACCTGGCCGGCGCCCAAGACGGCGAGAAAGCCGTGGTCGAGATGACCGACTGGCCCGAACAGATGAACAACCCCGTGGGACGTGTAGTGAAACGCCTCGGCAAACCCGGCGACAACAACGTGGAGATGCAGAGCATCCTGGCCGAATACGACTTCCCGCTCGATTTCCCCGCCGAAGCCGAGCAAGAGGCCGCCCACATCGAAGCCCCCAGCAAGAAAGACCTCGAAGGACGCCGCGACTACCGCAAGGTGCTCACCTTCACCATCGACCCCGCCGACGCCAAAGACTTTGACGACGCCATCTCCTACCGGCTGCTCAGCAACGGCAACGCCGAGGTGGGCGTCCATATCGCCGACGTGTCGCACTATGTCAAACCCGGCAGCGCCATCGACCGCGAAGCCTACCAGCGCGGCACCAGCGTCTATCTGGTCGACCGCACCATCCCCATGCTGCCCGAGAAGCTCTGCAACGGTGTCTGTTCGCTGCGCCCCCACGAGGACAAGCTCTGCTTCAGCGCCGTCTTCGAGATGAACGACCGTGCCGAGGTCCTCAACCGCTGGTTTGGCAAAACCCTCATCAACAGCGACCGACGCTACTGCTATGAGGAAGCCCAGCAAGTCATCGACACCCAAACCACCGGTGTGGCCGCCCCCGACGGCACGGTGTGCATCCCCGCCGACGAAGCGGTGCTGGCACTCCACCGGCTGGCCACCATACTGCGCGAAGCACGCTACAAGGAAGGCGCCATCAACTTCGAAAGCCAGGAGGTGAAATTCCAGCTCGACGAAAACGCCAAACCCATCGGCGTCTACATCAAGGAACAGAAAGAGGCCAACTGGCTCATCGAGGAATTCATGCTGCTGGCCAACCGGAATGTGGCCGAGAGCATCGGCAAGCCCACCTCCAACGACAAGGGCGGCAAGGGCAAGCGCGGCGCCGACAGCGGCAAAGCCACCAAGAGCGCCCCGAAGACCTTCGTCTACCGCGTCCACGACGAGCCCAACCCTGAGAAGCTCAACACCTTCGTGGAATTCGTCGCCAAGCTGGGATTCAAGATGCGCATCGGCAGCCGCAAGGCCTTGGCCGACAGCTACAACCACCTCTTCCAACAGATTGCCGGACGTGGCGAGGAGTACATGATCGACAATATCGCCATCCGCACCATGTCGAAGGCCTACTACTCCACCGAAAACATCGGCCACTACGGACTGGCATTCCCCTTCTACACCCACTTCACCTCGCCCATCCGCCGCTACCCCGACCTGATGGTCCACCGCCTGCTGGAGCACTACCTGGAAGGAGGCGCCAGCGCCAATGCCGACGAGTACGAGGAATACTGCAAGCACTGTTCGCTGATGGAGAAGAAAGCCGCCGACGCCGAGCGCAGCAGCGTCAAATACAAGCAGGCCGAATACCTCAGCGACAAGCTGGGACAGGTCTTCAACGCCAATATCTCGGGCGTCAGCAAATGGGGACTCTACGCCGAGATTGAAGGCAACAAATGCGAAGGCATGATACCCATCGCATCGCTCAAGGGCGACTACTACATGCTCGACGAGGACAACTACCAAGTCATCGGACGCCGCTACGGCAACAGCTACAAGCTGGGCGACCCCGTCCGCATCCGTGTCCGCGCCGTGAACATGCTCAAAAAACAAATCGACTTCGACCTGGTGGAGGAGGAAGACGCGGTGTTGGCCCCAACGCAACCTAAGAGCGGTTCGAGGACGAAATCCAAAAACGCGACAAAGACGAAAACCGGCACCCGAAACGGGAGCAAAACCAAAACCACCAAAGAGGCCTCCAGCAAAGGAAAGAAGGCCAAAGGAGCCGGCAAAACGGCCGCACCCAAGAAAGCCAAATCCCGCAAAAAAGCCCAATAGACCTTCGCCTGATGACCATCCACTACATCTACCATAGCTGCTATGCCGTCGAAACCGACCAGCTGCTGCTGGTTTACGACTACTGGAAAGACAGCCCCGACCAACGGCTGCAGCGGCTGCTCGACCAGCGGGGCGACCGCGTGCTCTATTTCGTCGTGTCGCACTTCCACGAAGACCATTACAACCCCGCCATCCTCGACATTGCCGACGCCCGGCTGCTGCTCTCCTACGACACCGTGAAGCGCCGCCGCGTGCCCAAGGAACGCCCCACCGCCATTCTGCGCCCCGACGAGCGCTACAGCGACGAACTGCTGACGCTCCATGCCCTGCACTCCACCGATGTGGGCATCTCCTCGCTGACCTTTCTGGCCGACGGCACCAGCCTCTACCACGCCGGCGACAACGACAACTGGTACTTCCCCGAGGAGCCCGGCGAACACATCCACTGCAGCCTCCACGAGATGGAAGGGCTCTTCCTCTCCACGGTGCGCGCCGTCCGAAAGCTGACCCCCACGGTCGACCATCTCATGTTCCCCATCGACCCCCGTCTGGGCAGCGAGATGCTGCGAGGCGTCTGCCAGTGGATGCAACAGGTCGCCGCCCGCCATCTCTACCCCATGCACAGCTGGGACCGCTACGACGAGCTCGTCCAGCCCCTACAGCAGCTGAGCCAGCTCTTCCCAGAAACGGAAATAGTGTTCGAAAACCGATAGCAGACCCCATCTGCAGACCCATTTTATAGGACACAAAAAAATGCGACAGGATAGCATTGCCACCCTGTCGCATTTTTTTGTTGTTATCTATTGTCTGTTCCTAGCGACGTTTGGACGACGTGCGACGTTGCCGCATTTTCGACACCCAGGGGTTGTTGGGGTTGTGCAGACGAGGCATCACCTCGCCGTCCGGAACCACCCACTGCCAGTACTTGGAAGTGTTGCCGCTGACATTGTTGACCCAATAGTTGAGTGCATCGACAAGGTAGGATTCCTCGCCTGGGGTATCGCTCAAACCATAGCCCGACATGTCGATATACGACAAAGTGTTTGGACCCTGATGCAGGTTTGTAATCTTATACGTCACGTTGCTGAAAATATTGCAACCGTTGCCGTTGATGGTATCGAAGTCGCCGTAGGTGGCGCTGAAGCAGAATTTGCCCATCTTGCTGATTGTGTCGGAAGTGGTGCCCTTGAACTTGTGACCGTAGCCGCTCCAGCAGTTCTCCAAAGGACGTGTCGAGGTGTAGGAAGGCATCTCCACACGACCCACAACGCCGCCCGAGTTGGTAGCCAGACCCACACGACAATGGTTATAGCAGTTCTTCACCGTGCCACCCTTGAGCCAACCCACAATGCCGCCGGCATTATCGGCCGTGCGGTTGTTTGTCGAACCCTCAATATAGTGGTCGCCTTCCGAGTCGCAGTTGTATATCTCGCCAGCCTCCTGCACAGCTACCACGCCGCCGATGCTGCCGCTGGCGCCCACCAGGGTCACCGTATTGCTGCTGTTGCATACCGTACCGTAGTTGGTGTGGCAAATACCGCCGATGCTGCCCGTAGTGGTGTAGACCAAGGCACCTGCCGAACGGCAGTTTTCGACGGTGGCACCGCTCTTGTTCTCAAAGACGATGACGCCCCAGTTACCTGACGAGCGCACCGGGTTGACGTTCGAAGAGATCAGACAGTCTTTCACCAGTCCGTAATTCTCGAAGCAGACACCCGCGATGTTGACACCCGAAGGCACTGCACGCGACAAGGCAAAGCTACCGGTAATTCGGCCCGAGGCATTGTTGCGGTAGCAGATGCCAGCCACGTTTGATGTCGACGTCGACAGGTTGGCGTCGTTGGCGCCGCCCTCTATGACATTGTTGTTGATGGCGCAGAGGCCTGCAAGATATTTGCTGGAGGCACTAGAAGCACTGACACTGACATTGCAGCGATTGTGGCAGTCGATGATGTAGCCGTTATTGGTATGGCAGAGAGGCGAGAAGATATCCGTCGTCATGTTCAGGTCGGACATCGTGCCCTTCACATAGATCTCCTCCAGTCTGCCGTTGGCTGAAACCGATTGGAACAACGGCTGGTCGCTATTGTTGGTGATACCGCCGGAATAGGCAGCCGATGTGGCAAAATACATAACGCCCTTGAAGTTGTTGATGCCCGAAGTCCAGGGGGCAGCCTTAGCCTTGGCAGCAGCTTGGAGAGGGTCGGAATCGTCCAGAGCGTCGTAGGCCGCCTGAGTCATCAGGACGATATCCGAACGGGTAATCTTGAAGTAAGTCGGTTCGACCTTCGCATCGGGATCGTAGCCCACCACAGGCTGACCGTTGACAGTGGGATTGGCCGAACTGAAAGCATTGCGAACGCGCACCAAGTCGTCTGCCGTATAGATTTGGAAGGGGCGATCCTTGGTGCCGCAGCCCACCAGGCTCACATCGACCGAGCCTGCTATGGTGCTGTTCCCGTCGTCGTGAACCCACGTTGTCAGATCCAGGGCACGCAGCATGGTGAGGTTGCTCCGGTGAATATTCACCTTCAAAGCCTTGGAACATTTCACCGGGTTGCCCGACTGGGTACCATGGACGGTGACCAGCAGCGTATAGGTATCCTGCGTCATTGAGCCGTCGGTATTGGTCGACACATTAGCCGTAAGGTCCTTGGTAGAAGGCAGCGGCACATAGAAGGTGCAGAGGTTGCTGCTCTGACTGCCGCCGATGGTCTGATTGATGCCGGTGATGGTAACCTTCTTGTCGGCTTCGGAAGGCGATGCTTTGGGCTGGACAAAAGGTTCCGGATCCTCGATAACGGGCGAACCGATGGCGTTACTAGCTTTCAGCGTGAAATCGCCCGACAGCTGCATGTTCTTGCTCTCGATGTCGATGCTGTTGATCGTCACCTCAGTGGCAGCCGAGCGGAAGAACTGGAGTCGCATGATACCACACACAGGGTGGAAATAGAACTCCAAATCCTCGAGCGACGAATTGGCAAACGAGACCATGGGCAGCACATTGGGTGCGAAAGAATGGTCGGGATCGGTAGCAGGGTCGGCAACGGTGCGATACGGCTGTTCTGCCGGGAGGGTGATAGTGAAGACATCGCCCGAACGAGTTTTGTAAAGCGACTTGGGAGAGAAAGCATAACGCTTTTTCGAACCCTCAGTAGCTTCGCCCCTGAAGAAAGCATAGAGCGAACCCTCACCGCTAACAATTCTGAAATCGTTATAATCTGTGTTGGTACCCTCCACCACACGGATTTCATCGCCCGCTTCCCAGAGCACCCACTCTTCCGCATGCGAGAGGTAGGTCTTTGCTCCGGAACTGTCTATCGACTGCACATTCTCCATCTGGCCTCCGAACGAGACGGAAACCTTTTTCTGACAAGCGCTCATGCTGCCAACCAGCAGCAGCGCTACGAGCGCCATTTTATAGTTAAAGACTCTTTTCATTCTTATATCATTCACAAACAACATTAAAAAACTGTTACCATTCAGTGTCGTTAAGCCAGTCGCCGGTTTGGTTCTCACCGGCATGGCCTATTTCCGAACGGTCGTTGATTTCACTCCACTTTTCGGCTTGTGTACGGTTGGGCACCGAATTCTCGAAGCCACGTTCCACCACATAGTCGAAGCGCTCCAATAGCGGCGGCAGGTAGGGGAGTTTTTCGCTTATCCAAGGGCTTTTATTCATGGAATTAATTTTTTATATTTATCGTCTTCTTTTTTCGTTCCAACGTTATCCCGTTTGCCGTGAAGGCTTGCGGGATAACGTTAGCACGATTGATTAGCATTAATTATTTCTTCACCACCTTCTTGACCACGTCACCTGTCGATGTCCTGACGCGGACATAGTAGGTGCCCGAGGGATGATTGGTCAGGTCAAACTGGGTGCTGTTGCCCTCCACCTTGCGTTGCAGGACACGGCGGCTGATGTTGTCGTAGACCTCGATGCTCATCAGGCCCTCGCCTTCGACGTTGACTTGGCCAAGCGTGGGGTTGGGATAGATGCGGACCTCGGTGAGGCGTTCGGGCACCGTAGGAGTGCCGACATTGCCGTTGACAACATAGAGGGTCAGAATCACCAGCGAGTCGCAACCCTGAGCGGTGAGCAGGCTGTCGACATAACGTATCGCCACCAATTCGCGGCTGTTGTCGTCGCCAAAGAGCTGCTGCACCTGTTCGGCGGAGAGGTTGATGCCGTAGCCCGAGTAGCCATCGCCAAGCGTGACGCTGTCGAACACCTCGGTGCTGTCGCCATGGCTGACGGAGAGCACGAGGGTGAAGGTGCTGTCGAGGTAGTCGCTGCTATCCATCACATGGAAGATGTAGCGTCCCGACTGGTCGAAGATCATGCCGTCCCATTCCAGGTTGTCGCACACCTTGAAGTGGGCCGAGTCGCGCACCGTGATGATGTCAGGTTCGCCGAAGACAGGATAACCACTGTTCTCGTTGTCCACAGCCGAGCGCCAAGTGAAGTAGATGCTGTCGCCATGGGCGCGGACCCAGCGGTTGAGGGCGCGCGTCATATTGGTGTAGCCGTCGACACGTTCGGTGAGGATGACGTTCTGGCCACGGCCCCTGAAGGTCGTCGACTTCTGGATGCTGTTGGGATGTGTATTGTAGCCCCAAGCATTGCTGGTCATGCCGTTGACGTAGTAGCAGTTGCTGATGCTGACATTGTTGCCCACATAACCCACCAGGCCGCCCACATAGTCGGTAGCTTTGGGGTTACCGTAGACGTAGTTGTTCTGCATCTCCACGTTCTCGGCATAGCCGCCCAGACCGCCGATGCGGCGGTTGCCGCCGTAGCTGACCAAGTGAGCGTAGTTGTTGCGGAAGGCCGACTGGGTTGCCGACTTGCCGATAGACGACGAGACGCTCTTGCCGAAGAGGGTTCCGAAGTAGATGGACGACAGCGAGAGGTCGGTGACCTTCACGGTGTTGTTGGAACCAGTGGTGTTGGTCATCTCGCCCACGATACCGCCAGCGTAGATGGCGTTACCCTTGAGGTCGATCTGGTGTTCGCCTTCGGTGGTCTTGACGTTGTTGATGGTCGTCTCGTTGGCCTTGCCCACGAAGCCGCCGGTCACCTGCTCGCCGATGACGGTAGCCGAGGTGATCTCGATGTTCTCGATGACAGTAGCGGTGTCGGCATGAGCCACGATACCGCCCACGTAACTGTTACCCTTGACGAGCATGTAGTCGATCTTGAAGTCTTTAAGGGTGGCGTGGTTGGTGTAGCCGAACATACCCACGCGAGGCACCATGTTCTCGTTACAGGTGATGCCGCCAATGCGTTTGCCGTTACCCACAATCTCACCCTCGAAGGGGTTGTTGATGTTGCCCAGCGGCGTCCAGCGCCATTTGGACATGTCGACCGAGTCGCCGGCAAAGTCGAAGTAGACCTTGTTGAAGCGGAAGGTGTGGGCGTTCTGGCCGTTGTAGCCGTTGACGGTGCTGATGAGCCATGCCAAGCCCTTGTAGGACTTGATGTGGACGTCGCCGTTGTAGTCGCGCTGGTAGTGGTCATTGCCTGGGAAGGTGGTCACATGCTGCCACCAGTATTCGCCAGGTGCGTAGTAGGCCACGGGGTGGTTCATCTCAGGATTATTGCTGACCACGAAGCTGTTGATTTCTTCAGCCGAGACGTCATAATCCCAAGCCACGAAATTCCAAGTGCTGGAGTTAGGCTTCGGCTGCAGGTGGATGATACTACCGGCGCAGAACTCGTCATAGGTAAAGTTGGTGGCGGTATACAGTGCCAAGGTATCCTTTGCAGTCCAAGCAGCGTCATAGTCGGTGACGTAGTTAGGATAAGCGCGGAAGTAACCATTGGGGAACTGGTTGTTGTTATAGGGCTCGTAGCGTGCCTGAGCCGGTTCGAGGACAGGCGACACGGTGAAGGCTTGGTAGAGACGCAGGTAGCGCGGCACCATTTCGTCCTGATAGAGGTGGCCGAATTCGGCGGTAAGATCAGTGTTCAGGATAGTGCCCTCCGGATCGTCGTAATATTCCATGTTCTGGATAGCCACATTGTCGTCGTGGTAGGGACGGCCCTGGAAGGCGTGGGCCGTGATGCGCTGTTCGAGCGTACCGCGGTTGTAACCGTTGTTGTACCAGTGCATGTCGTTGTGCGAGTAGCCGGCACGACGGATACCGCCGTTGTTCTCGGCTATCGCCGCATTGCTGTGCGTGTGGAACGGCACAAGACGTTTCGGGAAGAAGTCGGCCGTGACATCGGGAGCCAGGTCGTCGGTGGCCGGATCGCTTGTAGTCCAGTTGGTGGTTTCGTAGCCGCCGGTCTTCTCGAGGAGGGTGTAGGGGTTCCAGCCGTTGCTGGCCACATTGGTCTCCATCTGGTCGTGCGGGATGACGGTGTTGTATTTGTACACCACACCGGTCTGGTCGCCGCTCACCTTGATACGTTTGTAGATATGGTAGCCGTTGCTACGCTGCTTGACGATGATGTAACCCAAGGTGTCGCTGGCCTGGCTGCCATCGACCTCGCGGATGTAGGGGTAAAGGGTGTCACCCGCCCAGTTGCGGAACACGCGATAGTCATTGCCGCCGACATTGAGGGTGATGAGGTCGGAGTGGTCGTGGAAGCTGCTGCTGTCCACGCCCGGCACCGGCACACGGTAATAGAGGTAGGGGTTGGTATAGATGTTGGCCGAGAAGCCGCGGTCAGCGTAGGTGCCGGTGTTATCCTTGACGGCGTAGTTTTCCCAGTTGGCTTCGATATCGGCCTGGCTGCCAGCACCCGAGGTGCCGGCAATAGGCGCTGTACCGTTATAGACAGCCTTCTCTTCGTAGTAGCCGGCGTGGTTCGAGCGATCATCGTCGTAGCCTGACGAGTAAGCATAGGGGTTACGGTGACGCAGGAAGTTGCGCTGGTCTTTGTAGAACTTGGATTCATGCTCCGACACCGAGGGATCGACCACCTGCTTGGCAATACGCACCATGACGGGCGACGACACCTCGCAGTGGCCCGTCTTGTCGGTGGCGGTGACGTAGTAGAAGTAGGTACTCTTCACCTCGCTCTGCTGCTGCTGCAGCGAACGGAGCACGAGGGTGTCGCGGCGGGCGCGGAAACGCATGCGGGCGTTGTACTGCGACTCCTGACCCTCGCTGTTCAGAATCGAGGCGATGGCGTTGGTACCGTCGGTGACGCGCTCGCGCACCTGTTCGCGGTACAGCTTCACCAGATGGTGCGCATCGTCCTCACTGATCAGGTTGTCCTGATACCAGCGGTAGGTGTAGGGGAAGAAGCCACCACCCACCTTGAAGACGATGGTGTCGGTCGAGGCGATACAGGTGGCATCGGGGTTCCAACGGAAGAAGATGCTGTCGCCATACTTGTAGTCGTTGTAGTTGACGATATGGCCCGTGGCATCGGTATACTGCATAGGCACCTGCTCCACGCCCTTGGCGAAGGAGGCGCAGCGCTGCAGGTAGATGTTGCGCGTGTTGATGTTGGTGTGGTGGAACACATAGACCTTGTCGCGATAAGCGGGGTTTTCGGTCTCGTTGCCCTTATACAGCGTATAGTTGTTGTCGGTCACGAAGTGTGCCGTACCCTCTGCCACCGTTCCAGTAGCCGTGAAGTAGGAACTGTCGTTGAAGAAGACGCCGTTTTCGTAGTTCAGCGTGGCGATACGCTGCTTGCCGCTACCGTCCACGGCGATGCCGATGGTGTCGCGCGGAATGATGTTGTAGAAGCGGTGCTGGCTGACGGAGGTGTAAGGCATATTGGGGTTGCCACGATAGCGATAGCCGGGGAACCACTTGCTGACGCCGATACGCGATTCAGGCGTGAGGTTGGTGACGAAGGTGATCTTGTCGCTCTGCACGTCGCGACGCACGGGGTCGGGTTTGAATTCGGGGTCGTGGCTGGTGGTACGCGTCAGGTAGACGTTGTTGAGTGCATAGTATGCCTGATGGTTGATGGTGTCGAGCCAGTAGACCTGGAATGAGGTCTCCTTGCCGCCGAGCTCGTGTTTGGTCTTCTCGGCAACGCCGGCGTTGGAGCTGGAGTTGTCAAGCAGGTAGTAGTTGCGAGCCATGGTGACATTGATGTCGCTGGAAGCCACCGAGGTGCCCAGCTGCAGCTTGCCGCCGTCGACATAGACGGCGCCGCCATAGTTGAGCGGCAGCACGGGGTAGCGCGGATTGCTGGAGCCGTCGACATAGATAGCGCTATGGCCGGCAGCCACCTCGCGAGCATCAATATTTTTAGCCGTAGCGTTCCAGTCGAGGAGGGCGCAGTCGTAGATGAGACCGTTGTGACCGATAACGATGGTAGGAGGCGTGCCCGCGGTGCGGTCCTTGACGATAGCCAAGGCACCGCCAGGAATATGGGTCTGCGGCAGCATGTCGCTGTTGGGATCGGACGGGTTGACGTGCACCTGAGGGTTACGGATATTGGTGTCGTTGGCCACCCAGTTGTTGGCTGTGGCGCTCCACACCGAGTCGCTGGTGCCGTTGATGTTGTTGCTCATACGCACATTGGAACTCATATTGACCCAACCGTTTTCATGGCAGTAGATCATAGGAGCGTTGGCATAGAGGAGCGCATTGACACGGAGACCATCCTCGCGGTAGTAGACAGCACTGGGATCTCCCTGTGTACCCTCGCCCGTGGCAGCCACTGTCGTGGAAGTAGTCCACGATGTGCGTTCCGTGTTAGTGTATTCATATTTGTGGTGGTTGGGGTCAGCTTCCTTGACGCGGGTGCAGCCGCTGCCGTTGAGCCAGACGTTGCGGAGGTTGAGACGACCCGAACTCTTGACATCGAACATGGCGCCGCGGTTGGCGCAGCCCAACGACGGGAAGGTGTAGTGGTTGCCCGAATAGCGGATAATCTGTATGATGCTGTAGTCCTGGCCGTGGATGGTGGTGGCGTTGACGCCGTCGGTGACGGGCACGGGGTCCATGATGGAGATGACGTCGCCCTCATCGAAGATCAGCATGGCGTCCTTCATATTGGTGACGTAGGCGTCGGGGTGGTTCTTGATGGCCATCTTCTGCGATATGGAGCCATCGAGGATAGCAGCCGAATTCTGCGACCGCCACGAGGTCACGGTGACGGGGTTTGTCATGCCATAGGGGGTGCGTGTCAACGACGGGTTGGGAGCCACATAGATGGTGTCGCCCGACTCGCGGGTGCGGACATGCACTACGAGGTCAATGAGTCCCTCGTCGGTCTTGCCGGCCAGTCGTTCAGCCTCAGTGAGGACGTGCTTGTTGTTCTTCCAATAGAGGTGCAGGGTGACGGTGGCCAGCTCCTGCTGGTAGTAGTCGTGGTAGACGTAGTCGCCGTTGAAGCGCAGCGTGACGTCAAGACCTGCTGTAGAGCGGCCGTCGAGGGTGCCGAGCAGGATACCCTCGTTGTTGAGCTCGGTCTGCTGCTTTTCGTTGCCGCTACGTTCCCAGGCGTACCATTGCGATTGCTCAAGACGGGTGTTGTATTCGATCTCCGTCTCCGTTTCGTGGCCCGTTTCTTGATAGGTCGGTTTGGTATAGGGGTTTGTTTGGCCGTAGCGCCAGTTCTGGTAAGCGTACCACTGCGTAGCCTGCAGACAGGCCTTGTAGGTTGCCATGGCGGCATTGTAGGTATTCATGCGGGCCTCGAATTGTTGAATCGTCTCCGTCTCGTGACCCGGTTCGCCATACACCGGTACTGCACCCGGATGGATACATCCCGCATTGCTGTAGGGATTGGTGATGCCGGTGTAGTTGTGCGAGTCGTAGCTGCGACGGTAGTTGTAAGTCTTCTTGTCGGCGTCGCTGCTGACACTGCCGTCGCCGAACTCCCACGAGCCGCCGATGCGGTTGGTGTTGCGGTAGTCATCGACAGCGGTGCTGTAGACGTCGATATTGGTCGTCTCGATGTTATACCAGCCCAAGTGGTTGTTGAGGTTCTCTGATGTCGATTCGGTGGGGCTGATGATGAGCGAGAAGAGGTTGTTGCCGGCATAGGTGGATCCGTTGTCAACGCGCGAGGCGTCGCTGATGGTGGTCTTACCGATCTCGGTATTGGTGTCCTGAAGGAAGAAATAGTTCTCTTTGTCGTTACCGGTACCCATCGATGCCACAGGCGCCATAGAGGCGTCGATACTGACGTCGGGGATAGCGTTGTGCCACTCGATGCCACGCAGGTAGAGGTCGCGCTGCAGGAAGGAGGCGGGTATGGTGACCTTGCGGACATATTCGTTGGTGATGCCCTCGTTGTACATGGCCAGCACAGGGGCCTCAAGGTCGCTAAAGTTCTTGATGACCGTCGAGATGGTCACGGTGACGTTGACGGGTCCCACATAGGTGCCGTCCTGTCTGTATTCGTCCATGACAAAGACCACGTCACGGGTGATGGTGGTGGTGAGACGTTTGTCGTAGGTGAGGGTGAACTGAAGGGTGGGGACAACACCGTGGCCTTCTTCGATCGGCAGCGAGATGAAACCACCCGTCTGGCTCCAGCCGGTACCCACAGCCGAGATGATGGAGGTGGGCCAGCATGAATAGTTTTCACGGGTGTCAGGCGTGCCGTCATGGTCAGTGTCAGCCATATAGTAAAACTGGCGCTCGCTGGGCTCGTCGACATGATCAATAGCACCGGTGCCACCTACCCAGCAGGCGTTATTGAAGTTGCTTTCACTGTGCGTTGTCGAGAAGGTGAGACCGAAGCGATAGTTGCGCAGGTCGGGGTCGTCAGGGTCGGAGATGGAGGTGAGCTCTAAAGCACGCGAACCGTCGGGGAACTGGAAGATGCCGTCGAGTGCGGCGTCATAGCCCTGGTCGGTGAGCTGCATCTGGTTACCGTTGTCCTGGTCGATGTTGACCTCGTTGATGACATAGAAGTTGCCGCCGTCGGCAGGAGGCAGCTCCATGGTAGCGGTAGCGAAGGCAAAATTGTGGTCAGCAGCGAGCGTGATGGTGCCGCTGGTAGTGTTTTGATCATCGGAGTTGGTGATATTGTAGTTGCCGGCAGGCAGGTTGAAGTTGAGGACGTTGTCGGGGTCGACGTTGGCCACAAGGGTGATATGACGTGTGCGGGAGCCCTGAAGGGTACCCACACGCCAGGTGCGGTAGCCCTGAGTGGGGACGCGGTGGTAGATAAGTTCCTTGGTGGCGGTGCCGTCATAGTTGATGTTCTCGCACCAGCAGAGCGACACGAAACCGCCGTCGGAACCGTTGAGGTCGTTATAGTGCTTGTCGGCGGCATAGACGTAACTCTGCGTCTCGTCCTGCGACACGAGGTACATCCAGCCCTTAACGTGGCCGTAGTGGTCGCCCGGATCGTCCTTGCCGTCGGGGGTATGGACAGAGGAGTTCTCGTTCTGGATCTCGTCGATAAAGGGTGAGATACGCATGTAGCTACCGTTGCGCATCACCAGCGTGTTGATGGCCATGGGCTTGCCGCTGGTGCCACGGGTGTAGGGCAACTTGGAGCAGAAGTCCACAGTGCTGCATGCCGACAGACGCTGCTCTTCGGTGGCAGCATCTGAACATTCACCCACCAGGTTGTCGAGCATATCGTCGGAAAGCTGCGGATGCTCGAAGTCGTTGAGGTGACCATTGACCTCCGTCACCGTATAGAGATGGGCATCGGGGTCATCGATGGTACGGACATCGCCGCCATCCTGCATGCTGACCAGATTGGCGATATAGATGCTGGGAGCCTCGACAGAGATAACATTATCGTCGTAGAAGATGAGGGTGTCGATGCGAGCGAAGGCATAGTTGGGCGAAGCGTATGCCGAGAAGGCATCCTGCTCGCCAGAGAGGTTGATATAGACGTGGTCAAGGATGACCTTGTCGGCACGCTGGATGGAGAAGAGTCCTTTGCTGTTGCTACCGCACTCGTAGTAGTTGCCGTAGTTGCGGATGGTGATGAGACGGTTGACGTCGCCGCCCTCGGTGGAGGTACCGGCACCGATGACGCTATAGGCGATGTTCATGCCCGGCAAGCCGGGAGAGTCTTCATGATAGGTGCTGTAGCCGTGGCCGTCGATGAGGATGTTGGTCTCGCCGCCATAGACGCCGCGGGTGTTAAAGTAGGCCTTGTCGTCGGCCTCGCCCCAGTCGCTGCCGTTGTAGACGGAAGCCTCGAGCGAGACGGGCTGGTCGACGCTCTTGGTGAGCAGACCCGGGGTCGAACCGGAGGTAATGGAAGGCTTGTAGGCAGCAAAGCTGGCCCCGCCGTAGTCCTTGGTCCACACGGGCGAGTCGTTGATGGCATCCTCGCCGATGTTGACATAGAGCGAGCCGTAGATGTTGCCCTGGTAGCCGCCGCCGTAGACGCTCTTGCGGACCTCGCCGCCAATGACGTTGAGGATGGCAGCAGGACGCAGGGTGCTGTTGTGGTCGCCGCGGGCCGCAGTGGTGAGACGGTTACCGCCATAGTAGTCTATGGAGCTTTTGCCTATACATTCGTAGGGGAAGCCGTCATCGACGGCCTCGCTGCCGCCGTAGAGGCTGAAGTGGATGATGCCGCCGTCCATGTTGACCACCTTCCCAGCATAGACAAGCTGTGCGCCGATGTCGCCGCTGTTGTCGATGTTGCGGCCTACGCCAGCGCCGGCATTGAAGTCCTTGAGGCCGAAGAAGCGTTTGCTCATCTTAGGCACACCGCGCGCGCCGGCAAAGACATGACGGCCGAACTCGGCGGGGGCGTGGATGTTGACGGTGATGTGGCCTATGTGCTCGTTGCGGGTGGCAGCGGTGCTGGAGGTCATCTGGCTTTCGAGCATCTCGCGGTCGCCGACGAGGCCCATGTTGCCACCGCCATAGACGGTGCTGACATAGTAGCCGCCGTTGAAGTTGACCTCGACGTCCATGCTGTAGGGCACGGTGTCGAAGCAGAGGCCCGGGTTGGGCGTGAAGGTGCCGAGGCCCGGATAGAGCGACTCGTTGGCGCCGTCGGTGTAGGTGCCGAAGCCGCGCTGGGCGAGGTCTTTATTATAGTAGTAGTCGCCGTTGCCGGCGCCGAAGACATGGAGGTAGCGGCCGTCGTTGATGGTGAGGACGGTGTTTTGCACCTTGCCGCTGTAGTTGTTGCCGCCGTAGACGGTGTCGGCGGTGAGGTGGGTACCGTCGTTGGTGCCGTTGAGGGTGACGGTGGAGGTACCCTCGATGTTGGAGGCGAAGCAGCCACCGTAGATGGCGTCGAAGCGGTAGTTAAAGCCATCGAAGAGAGTGACGTTGGTGTTGTAGCAGTCGCCGTTGTGGCCACCGCCGTAGACGTGGGTAGCCTTGCTGGCGGTGTTCATGCTCTTGAGCTCCACCGATGCCGTACCGGTGCTAGTGGGACTGACGTCGGCACGGACATTGCCGAGGTGTGGTGCCTGGCTCTCGCAGATGCCGATGTTGTCGACGTCGCCACGACCGCCGCCGAAGAGGCTGCCGTCGATGGTAGCGTCGCCCTCAACGAGGAGGCGCGAGTCGCCGCAGTCGCCGGCGAGGCCGCCGGCATAGACGTGGCTGAGGCAGTGGCCGCCGGTGAGGTCGACTTTAGCGTCGACGCTGATGGGACGGCCCATGTCGCCGGTAGCCACCTGGTGACCAGCCTTGTTGAAGATGGTACCATTGGCGTTGTAGACATAGTCGCCATTGCCGGCGCCATAGATCTCTTTGACGGTGCCGTCGAGCATGAGGACACGCGAGGTGCCCTGGACGGTGCCACCGATATCGTTGCCGCCGAAGATGCGCACATCGCTGTGGTCGCCGCCTTCGACGAGGACGAAGCTATTGTTCTGGACGTCACTGAGACGGCATCCGCCATAGACGGCATCGGAGACCACAGCGTTGACGACGACAGAGTCGCCTGCAGCGCCGACGGCCTTATATTTGCGGCGCAGGCGCACGAAGCTGCCCGCGTCTTCGTAACCGGTGTTGTCGCGCCAGGTGACGCGGCGCTGACCCATCATGTCGCCCTGGTTGCAGCCGCCATAGACGGTGCCTACACGACCGTTGAGGAGGATGATTTCAGGCACGGCGGTGAGGACGGCCTTGTTGTTGCCGCCGTAGATGACACCGACGTTGTCGATGGTGGCGTGGGTGGTAGTGGCGTTGTAGAGAACGGTGATGGCGGAGCCGGTGAGAGCTGGGGAACCTTCGACGGTGACGCCGTCGCCGCCGCCGAAGACGGTGCCGATGAAGCCGGCGCCGGCATAGGCGATGTCATGGTGGTAGATGCCTGTGGTGTCGCCACCGGTGATGTTGATGTCGACGAGGGTGCTGTTCTGGATGGGCTTGACGGGGATGTCGCAGTAGGGCACGTCGCTGTTGGAGGTGTAGTCATAGTCGCCGTTGCCGCCGCCGTAGACGGTGCCGATGTAGGGGTTGCCGGTGACCTTGACATAGGTCTTGACGCCGTTGAGCTTGGTGTTGCCGTCGGAGGCCAGCTGGCCGTCGAGGTTGAGGTTGGTCATAGAGGCTACGGTGCCTGTGCGGTCGTTGCCGCCATAGAGGGCGCCGAAGATGGTGCCGCCCGACACGAGGATATGGTTGATGCCGAAGACCGAGGCCATGTTGCCGCCGCCATAGACGTTACCGTTGACGATGCCGGCATCCATGTTGAGGTAGGCCTGGCCGCTGAGGATAGGATACTGCTTGCGCGGGTCGCCGCCAGGAAGCGTATTGGCATAACTGGGATACTCGTTTTGGAAGCCCACCGAGGCGAGGTTGCCGCCGGCGTAGACGTCGCCATAGACGGTGGCAAAGGTACCAGCAACGGCGTCCTTGCTGACGTAGACGTGCGTCTCATTATGGGTGGGGATGGGGACACCGATATAGAGTTCCTCGGGGTCGTCGTAGTTGACGCCGGCCTTGTAGAGAGCGTGGTAGGCGTCGTCGTTGCAGTGGTAGAAGCCGTTGCTGCCGCCGAAGAGATCCTTATAGACGTAGCCGCCGGTGGCGACGACCCAGGTGGCACCCTGGACGTTCTCGTAGCCCGGCTGACCCGGAGTGAGGCTGGTGATGCGGCGCTTGCTGCCCACGTCGCCGCTGATGTTGCAGCCTCCGTAGACGGTACCCACACGGCCGTCCTTGATTTCGACCCAAGTGCTGTAGAGCACGTTGCTCTTCTGGCATCCGCCGTAGAGGTAGTCGACCAGGATGTTGGGGCTGTTCATGACGACATGGGTGCTATAGGTCACCGTGTTGCCATCGATGGTGGTGGTGGCAGGCGACGCCACGTCGGCCGCGAGGAATGGATAGCGCATGTCGCCGGCGTTGCCGCCGCCGTAGACGGTGCCCACATGGCCCGAGGTGAGGGTGATGGTAGGAACCTTGTCCATCGTCATGGCGTTGTTGCCGCCAAAGAGGGTACGTACGTTGTAGACGCCCGTGCCGTTCCAGGTGTAGTTGTAGTCGATGGTGTATACCTCGGAGGGGGAGTCAGTATAGTTATAGATGGCCTTGCTGATGGTGTTGCCCCACAGCGTATAGTCGGTTTGGGTGGTCGACATAGCACAATTGACGTTGATGTTGACCACATCGACGTCGGCGCGGTTGCCACCGCCGAAGAGGGTGTCGGTCTGTCCGCCGAGGATGTCGACCAGGACGTTGGTACCCTTGACGAGGTTGCCGCCACCGAAGAGGTAGCGGATGCCGAAGTCGCGGCCAAAGCCGGTGGTGTAGCTGTTCTCGAGGGCCACAGCGGTGAGGTCGGTCTTGGTATTGTTGACCACAATGTGCTGGTTGCCGCTGCCAAGGGTGCCACCGCAGTTGTTGCCGCCAAAGAGGGAGTAGACGGTGCCGCCGTTGACGGTGATGAGGGTGTTGTCGCCCGAGGTGTTGGAAACGAAGGCATTCTTGGCGCCACCGAAGATAGAGTCAGCCAGAACGTAGTCGTTAACGACGGTGATGGCGGTCTTCTTGATGGTGGGGAAATTGAGCGTGGTGGTGGAGGCACCGTTGGTCCATACGGCGCTGCCTACGCTGTAGTCCTGGTTCATAGCCAAGACGCTGGCGGAGGCGGCGACGGTTTCGGAGGTCTTACTGTCGGATGCCGCCACAAAGGAGGTGCCGTTGTAGGCGTAGTAGCCGTTGCCGCCGCCGTAGACGGAGCCCACGTTGACGGTGGCGCTGGTGGTGCCATAGCCGTCGTAGGCGTCGCCACTGTTGACGCCGAGGATGATGCTGGAGCCTGCCTCACCCTTGACGGCGCCGGCGATATCGTTGCCGCCATAGATGGCGGAGATGCTGTCGCAGTTGATGATGACCACCTCGGTCTTGCCGTCGACGTCGGCCATACGGCCGCCGCCAAAGATGGCGCCATAGACCAGCAGGTTGGGCTCGGACTTGGTGGTGAAGGAATAGTAGAGCGGCGAGGTAGAAGCGGGAGCCGCTGCCCAAGCGCCGGAGCACTTGGCGAGGACATAATAATAATAAGTACTACTATATTGTAAGCCAGTGATGGCGTAGCTGAAGGTGGCGTTGGAGAGCTCGTCGCTACTGCTCCAGTTGGAGCCGTCGGCGCTCCAAAAGACCTTATAGTTGTCGGCGTTGGTGTTAATCCACGACACGGTGACATCCTCATAATTGACCACGGGAGCGGCGGCCTGCAGGGGGTTGCCGCATTCAGAGAAGACGGTGATGGTGGCCGTGCGTTCCTGAGTGACGCCGTTGGAATAGGTGACGACGACACGGAGGGTAGCCGTCTTGTTGCCCGAGGTGTTGGCGGTGCGGTAGTATACCGTAGGGTTGTTGGCAGTGCTGGTAGGCTGGTCAGAGCCCGAGGCGAAGGAAAGGTAGGGGGCGCCGTCGCCTTCGAGGGTCCATTGGCGCGAAGTCGCCGTAAGGCCGTAGGTGCTTTGCGCCTCGGGGATGTTGGAGCCCTGGTCGGCGCCGTTATAGTAGTTGTGGATGGTCCACGTAGTGTCGCAGATGCGGTCGGTCCAGTTACCGGCGCCACATGCAACGTCGCCGATGGAGTAGGTGGTGTAGGCCGGTATCTCGTTGTAGCTGTAGTTGTTTACCGTGAAGGAGATGTAACGCTGGTCGCCATGGTGCAAGCTGAAATCCGCCAGGGGGGAGGCGCCGCCCATCGACTCGGAGATGACGGCCTCATGGGCGTTGATGCGGATGCGGCGGAATACGGAGGCATGGCTTACGGGGTTGTAGTTGTCGTCGGGCGACATACGCCACTGGTTGCCGTCATACATAACCCAGTAGCAGATCCAGCATTGGGTGCCGTCGTCGCTCTGACGACGGGGTAAGCAGCCTTCATTGGTGATCTGACGACCGCGTGCCAAGCCGTGGTCCCAGTTATAGAAATAGACATTGCCCGTTATTTCGGAAAGGTAGCTCGTGAACCACGTTTCCACATTAGGAAACGTACCGAGATCCGGCGACCCGAGGGCAGTGTAGACCTCGCTAACCTTCATGGTGGTCAACGTGACGCCGGGGGTATGCGGCGCGTAGAGGTAACGCTTGGCGTTGCCATCGTTTTCGTCGATGAAATAGTAGTTGTTGGTGTTGGGGGAATACCACACACATTCGGGGCTGAAGCTGTGGACACCCTGGAGGGTCCAGGTGTGGGTGCCCTCGTCCCAGACGTGGGCCAGGTAGTTGGAGCCGGTGTAGATGACGTAGGCGGGGTCGTTTTGTGCCGCGAGGCGGCCTGTGAAAGAGGCGAACACGACGACGGCGACGAGCAGTCGCTTGAGAAGTCGTGACATAGCATTGCCGTTGCAAGTATATTTCATTATGATAGATTTTCTGCTATAGTGATGCATCGTTTTCTTCTCCATGGTTTAGTTGGTTTGATAAGTCTTGTCGTTGACGATGACCTTGGTGTCGCCCGACACCTTGGCTTCGTTGCCGCCACCGTAGACGTTGCCGAAGACCTTGCTGTGGCCGCGGATGATGACGTTGGTGTTGCCGTCGACCATGGCAGCGTTGCCGCCGCCGAAGATGTCGCCGTTGATGAAGTGGGTGCCGCCGTAGGTGCCGATGCTGACGTTGAGGCCGTCGGCGGTGGGTGTGATGGCCGTCACGCCGCTATAGAAGCCGGCGCCGTCAGGCTGTGGCTGCTGGCGACGCGGGGCGCCGATGTCGACCTTGGTGTTGGACTTGATGGTGGCCTTGTCCTCGGTGGCGCTACCCTTGCCGCCGCCGAAGACAGCCGTACCGATGGTGCCGCTAATGACGTTGACCACCGGCGAGACGCGGTTGGCGTTATAGCTGAAGGTGGCATCGTTGGCGAAAGCATAGTTGTTGACGCCACTGGTAGTGGTGGTAGTCAGGCCTGTGGCCACGTCGGGCTTGTATTCGGCCAGGTTGCCGCCACCGTAGACGAAGTTGACGCGCTTCTCGTTGGGGCAGATATTATTATCGATATCAATATTGACGACGATATTACCTTCGTTGAGATTGTCGCCGAAGATGTAACCGCTGTTGTTGTTGCCGCCGAAGATCTCTTCGATGTCGCCCGAGAAGACGTTGACGGTGATGTTGCCCTTGATGTCGGCCTGGTTGGAGCCGCCGAAGAGTTTCTCGAAGGTGCCGCCGAAGATGTTGAGGGTGATGTCGCCGGTGAGGTCGGCCTGGTTGCAGCCGCCGTAGAAATTGCGGAAGTGGGTACCGCAGCGGACGTTGGCGGTGACACCGCTATTGAGGTCGGCAAGGTTATTGCCGCAATAGAAGTCGATGATATCCTGATCCTGGGCGCAGCCGCTGGTGTTGTCGATGTCGACGCGCATGGGGCCGCTGATGACGCCGCTGGTGTTGCTGCCGCCGAAGAGCATGTTGATGGTGCCGCCATGGATTTGGAGGTCGGTGCCGCCGGCGCCGATGTTGGCAGCCGTCACCTCGCCGTTGCCGCCGCCGAAGACGTAGTCGAAGCGGCCGCCGTCGATGATGGTCTGGATGCCCACAGCTGCTGCTGCGTTACCGCCGCCGAAGACGCGGCGCACGGTGTTGAAGCAGTCGTGGATATGGACGATGGCTTTCTTGGTGCTGGCGGCGTTGCCGTTTTCAGGAGCGTAGTCGGCGCGGTTGCCGCCGCCGAAGACCTGGTCGATGGCATAGGTGGGAGCGCCGCTGCCGTTGTCGGTGAGATAGGAAGCCACGTCGGTGGTGGTGTGGCCGGTCTTGTAGACGTTGACAGTCACATCATCCTGCGGCGAGCCGTTGGTGTTGTTGCCGCCGTAGATGGAGGCGGCACTGAGGTTGATGTGGCAGTTGGCCTCATCCTGGGTGGTATTGCTGATATTGACGACCACCTGACCGTTGACCTTGGCGGGGTGGCTGTTGTCGCCGAGGCCACCGCCATAGAGGTTGCCCGTGAGGGTGCCGTTGAGGAATTCGACAGTGGTGATGTCGGAGGCGTTGTCGTTGACGTTGCCCAGAGCCGAGCCGCCGTAGATGTCGCCGTAGATGGTAGGTTGGAAGGTGCCAGCCTCGTCGCCGATGGTGACGGTGACGTTGCCCGTGGTGGCAGTGGCAGCGCCGTAGCCGCCGCCGAAGATGCCGCTGGTGAGGGGTGCCAGGCTGGTGCCGAGGGTGCCGCCGTGGATGTTGACGGCGATGGCGCCGTTGACGGTGCCGCTGGTGTTGCAGCCGCCGTAGATGCCTTCCACGACCTGGCCGCCATTGATGTTGACCAAGCTGCCGCCCACGCCGGCCTCATTGCCGCCGCCGTAGACGTTGTGGCTGACGGTGCCGTTGGTGAGGGTCACCGTGGGAGCGCCGCTATAGGCAGCCAGGTTGCCGCCGCCGAAGACGCTGCCCAGGTAGTTATACGAACAAGGAGAGGGGTCGGTCCAGTTGACGTTGACATTGATGTTGCCGCTGATGGTACCGCTATTGTTGTTGCCGCCGAAGACGCGGTTGACGTTGCCGCCGGTGATGGTGAGGTTGATGTCGCCAGTGACATCGGCCTGGTTGGCGCCGCCATAGACGTCGGCGACGCCTTCGCTGGCGCTGGTGCCGGTGCAGCCGATGTTGACCGTGCCGGCCTGGCTGGCTGCGAGGTTGCCACCGCCATAGACGCTACCGATATGCATCTCGCAGGAGCCCTCCTTGTTGACGTCGACATTGATAGTGCCACGGATCATACCCTGGCTGTTGCTTCCGCCATAGACGTTGGCGATGGTGCCGCCCTTGATGGTGACGAGGGTGTTGCCGGTGCCGTAGTTGTCGGCGCCGGTAGGACTGACGGCCTTGGTCTTGTAGCCCACATGAGCCGGGGTGCTGGAGCCGTTGCCGCCGGCGAAGACATCACCGATGGTGCCGCCCCAAATGGTGACATCGGTAGCGGGGACGGAGGCTGCATTGCCGCCGCCATAGACGCTCTCGATCTGGTTGAAGCAGTTGTGAACCACCACGGTGGCCACCGTAGCATCGCTGGTGGGGATGTAGTTGGCCAAGTTACCGCCACCGTAGACGCCTGCGAGGCTGTAGGCGGGACTGACGACAGCCTTGATGCTGTAGATATCCACCTTGACAGTTCCCGAAGGAGTGCCGTTGACATTGTTGGCGCCGAAGACGCTGCCTTTGATCCAGACGTTGTTGTTGGCAACGGCGTCGGAGGCACCGATATTGACTTGGGTATTGCCGTCGACATTGGCGGCAGTAGTGTTGTCGCCGAGGCCACCGCCGTAGACGCTATTCTCGATGGTGCCGTCGAGGATGTCGACGAGGGTGTTGCCGCTAACGGCAGCGAGAGCGCCGCCGCCATAGACCGATCCGCCCACAGTGACTTGCGCTGTGGCGGTGACACCCGCAAACAGCAGGGCGGCGAGGATGGCCAGCCTGCAACGAAGGGAAGAAGTAAAATAGTGGTTATTTTTCATCGTAAAGTTATTCTCAGTTGTAACGACGTTATAGCACATAGTTATTATTTCTGTTACGCGGAGACCGCATTTTTGATTATTTTTCGATTCTTTTTTTCGCCCGGAAGCAGTTACCGGAAGCAATTATTATATATTATTTATAATTTCGCACACAAAGAGGTTATATCTAAATCACTAGAACTCATCGGCATACGCCGAATGAGCACAATGATACTAACATGCAAAAATACACTTTTTCTGTAAATTACAGACAATTTATGTTTTTTTTACATTTTTTCACCATGACAACGTCAAGAGGAAGCCCAAGGGAAAGACGAACCCGGATAGCGAATCACGGTTGGATGGTGACGCGAGTGCCCCCATTGACCAAGCCGGCATTGCCGCCGCCGAAGACGTTGCCGGTGACGGTGGCGTTGCCGCTGAGGGTGACGGTGGCGCCGAAGGCGGCAGACCCTTTGTCGACGACGGTTCCTGCGCCCAGACCCATAAATTAGGGAATATGATTGTCCGCAATTTGCATATTTTTGAAATCGCGTCTCTACGAGACGCAGAGATGGTTTTGATTTACAATCCCCAGACTGCACTCTGTTTGTCTGGGGTTATTAAGATAAAATGCCACGCACAAGGCTCCTTTGCGCACTCCACAGGAGTTTGCACCCGTCTCCGAGGCTTGGTCGGTACAATGCGGATAGTCATTTTGTGTAATATGCAAGATAAAAAAGTCCCAGACTGCGCGATGCAGACTGGGACTGGTGTTGATGTATCATTTTTTTCGACATTTTACTCTACCGTAACGTGGGTACCTCCGTTCACTTGGCCAGCGTTGCCGCCGCCGAAGACGTTACCTGTGACAGTGGCGCTGCCGCTGAGGTTGACAGTAGCGCCGTAGGAGGCGGACCCTTTGTCGACGGTGGTAGCAGCGCCGTAGCCGCCGCCATAGACGGTGCCGGTGGTGCCGCCGCTCATGAGGACGGTGGAGCCTTGGGTGACAGTGCCGCTAGAGTTACAGCCGCCGTAGAGGGCCGTAGTGACGGTGCCGGCGTTCATGTCGACGGAGGTGTTGCCGGTGATGCCGGCAGCATTGCCGCCGCCGAAGACGTTGCCGCCCACACTGGTAGTGGTATGGGTGACGATAACGCTGGTGTTGCCCACCACGGGCGCCGCGTCGCCGCCGCCGAAGACGTCGCCGGTAACGGTAGCGGTGTTGGCAGGCGTGGTGGCATCGCCCGCTATGACTTTAGGATTGGACGTGACGGCAGCTGAAGCACCGCGGCCGCCGCCATAGACGTTGACACCCACGGTGCCGTTAATAAGCTTGACGGTGGGCGAGACAGCAGAAGTATTGGTAGGCGTATAGGCAGCCTGGTTGCTGGCGCCGTAGATATAGTCGATCTCCTTCTCGGAGCAGGTGCTCTGGCTCCAGTCGAGGTCCACGCCGATGGTGCCGGTGATGTTGCCGTTGACGTTAGAGCCGCCATAGGCGCGTTCGATGTCGCCGCCATAGATGTTGAGCTTGACATTGCCATTGATGTTGGCAGCCTTGCCAGCAGGGTAGGTGGCGTCGCCAGCAGCAACGCCCTTAGAGCCGGCCCACACGTTGGCTATGGTGCCGCCGTTGACGGTGAGGGTGACGTCGCCGAAGATGTCGGCGAGGTTAGAGCCGCCATAGATGTCGTCGAAGATGGTTTCGCAATTGATGGTGGTATTGAGGGAGACGGGGCTACCCACGGAGCCCAGCACGGCGAGGTTGCCGCCGCCGAAGAACTCTTTGATATGTTCGCCGCAGGCATGGCTGTTGGTGACGTTGGTAATCATGGGACCGCTGATGGTGCCGTTGGTGTTGCTGCCGCCGAAGAGGTGGTCGATGAGACCGGCGCTGACGTTGAGGTTGGTGCCGCCGGCGCCGATGTTGGCTGCCGTCACCTCGCCGTTGCCACCGCCGAAGATATATTCATAGCGACCGCCGTCGATGTAGGTTGCCACGCCGCGGGCTGCCGCAGCGTTGCCGCCGGCGAAGAGGCGACGCACGGTGTTGTTGCAGTAGTAGACATGGACCGTGGCGGTGTTGGAGCCCGCAGGCGTGTAGTCAGCCGCGTTGCCGCCGCCGAAGACCTGGTCGATGGCGTAGGTGCGGTCGTCGCTGGTATAGGAGGCCTCGTTGGTGGGGATGTGGCCTGTGCGGTAGACGTTGACGGTGACGTCGCGCTGCGGCGAGCCGCCGGTGTTGTTGCAGCCGTAGACGGAGCATGCAGTGAGGTCGCTGGCGCAGTTGGCGTCGGTCTGGTCGCTGGCACCGATATTGACGGTGACGATGCCGTTGACCATACCCTTGGTGGCGTTGCCGGCCTCGCCGAGGCCGCCGCCGTAGATGTTGCCAGAGATGGTGCCGTTGTAGACGTTGACCTTAGTGGTCTCGCCGGCGGCATCATTGACGCTGCCCAACGCCGAGCCGCCATAGACGGAACCGCCGGCGATGGTGGCGTTGACGGTGGGTGCCGTAGCGGTAGTAGTTTTCTGGCCAATGTTGACTTCGATGTTGCCGCCCGTCTCGGTGGCAGCGCCGAAGCCGCCGCCGAAGACCGAAGGATAGGGGAAGGTGCAGGTGCCGCCGCTGTTGTGCGTCAGGTTGATGGTGATATTGCCCGTCACCTTGCCGCCGCTGTTGTTGCCGCCGAAGATGCCGGTGCGTATATGGCCGCGGTCGATATTGAGGGTGACGTCGTTAGCTGTCGACATGTTGTTGTTGACGATATCAGCGTTGTTGGCGCCGCCGAAGAGGGTGTCGATATATTCCGCCGTGGAGGTGCCGGTGCAGACGATGTTGACCGTGCCTGCCGAGCCGTTGGCCTGGTTGCCGCCGTGGAATACGGCGCCGATGGTCATCGGGCGGTGGCTGCCGCTGACGCAGTTGTCCGCGTCGGCAGCTTCGTTCACGCCGGCATTGATGGTGACCGTCTTGGATCCGTTGACGATGCCGCTGCTGTTGTTGCCGGCGAAGACACGCTTGATGTCGCCGCCATGAATCTTGGCCACGGCGTTGCCGGTGACCATCTGGAAGGTTGCCGCCACACCCGTGCCGTTGCCGCCAGCATAGACGGCACCGATGGTGTTGCCGCTATAGACGGTGACGTTGGTGTTGGTCACCGCAGCGGCGTTGCCGCCGCCATAGACGTTGCCAATGCTCATCTGGCCCGAAGTGGGGTTATGGATGGTGACGGTAGGATAGTTGGCATTATTGTATGCTGCCTGGTTGCCGCCGCCGTAGACGTTGGCGATGGCGTACTTGCCAGTTTCCGAAGGCTTCGCGTCGGTGCCATAGATGTCGACGGTGACGCTGTTCTGCGGAGCGCCGTTGACGTTGTTGGCGCCATAGACGCCACCCGTCAGGGTACCGCCATAAACCTTGACCGCCACAGGACCCCACACATTGGCAGCGGCGCCTCCGATACCGTGGCCACCGCCGTAGAGCGAGCCGTTGATGGTGCCAGCGTTGAAGGTGACGTTGGTCACCGAGGTGCCGTAGCGGGCTGTGCCGGCGTCATTACAATTGGTGATGCCCTGTGCCGAGCCTCCGTAGACGTCGCCATAGATGACCGCCGAGCCCTCAGTGGTGCAAGTAGAACGGCTGCCAACATTGACATTGACAGTACCACGGACACGTGTAGCCGTACCCAAGCCACCGCCATAGACGCTGGCGTTGTCCGAACTGGTACCCACCTGGCCGCCCAGGATGTCGATGGTGACATCGTTGTTGATGATGCCTTGTGTATTGCAACCTCCATAAACGCCGTCTTCCACAATGCCTCCGTTCATATAGATTGTAGGAGAATATCCTTTGGTCATATTTGCACCTCCAAATACGCGTCCTTCTACATCGCCTCCAGTGACGTAAATATTTGCTTCACCTAAGCTGAATCCATAGTTGCCGCCACCATAAACATCCTTCTCAATTTTCGCATTATCTGCCACAACAATATTGGAATTGTTGATTGTACCCACATTATATGTTTCAATGGGTGCTCCTCGGCCTGCTCCAAACACATTTCCTCCCTCAACATTGTTAATATTGCGATTTTGATAACCAATTGTAGCAGTGCCTCCAACGTAGACATAGGAATCACCATTTGTGGTGCCGTTATTTGTTTGGCTTGTATTGTTACCAATTCCATTGCATCCTGCAGCGACCCATCCTCCGATTTTGCCGCCCGTGATAATGTATTTTCTTTCACCACCTGCAGGTGCAAAGGCACCGGCTCCATATATCGAACCACGAATAGTGCCACCTTTCATGCGGAACGAAAATGCTTGGGTCGATGCTGTATGATACCGTCCCATTCCTCCCGCAATATTGGCGTACCACTCTCCACCTTGAACTTCAAAATAGCGAAAACCATTATTGTGATTATTTTTTATACACAGATAGTAACTATAGGCTGCGGCACCATCCTCTATGCCTATACCTGTCATAAAACTGCCGCTAATAGAGTAAACACGACACATCTCATCGGTTGAAGAGAGACCAAGGTTTCTGTCTTGTCCCACCATAAATAATCCACTAAATGTCAACTTCGAATTATCTTCGTTTGCGCGATCATAGTCATTGCCGAAATATATCCACTGTTTTGTGATGGAACTTGGATTTTGCGTATAGTGCGTAAAAGTATTGAAATTGCCTGACTCAATCTTAAAAATCTGATTCACGTTATCTCCGGTATTTGATGATGCAGTCACAGCACGCCTGGTACCATCCATAATCATTCCTCTGCCAATAGTAAAACTGTGACCTCTGGCATTAATAGCATTTCCTGGCGTCCAATGAGAATACTCTATCTTTGTCACACCATTATGGTTAAATGAGATTAAACCAGAAAACGTATATGCGTTGCGGTAGTCAACGCTGCCATCAGGCTCTACCATCATGATAGTACAGGGCGAGCTGACAGTGACGGTTCCCGTCTGACTTCTCTGAAGAACGAGAATATTTGTCTCGTATGTTCCTCCTGTTGCAGAGTAAGTATAATTACCCGTTTCTGTCCTTCTTACAATATTGTTCAGATCCACCCAGGTGGCTTCCAGTTCTATCTCGGCCGAAATGCAATTGGTGGTATAATTTGTATTGAGGTTTGTAAGCGTCAGTTCCTGGTCCAGTGGCAATATGGCTTCGTCGTTGTAGCCACTGATATAATTGGCACCCTCTTTTATCCTCCATCCGCCGAAGCCTTTGCCATCGGGACGTTTGCTGAAGGGGTTGGAGATGACGGTATATTTATATGCGCCATCGATTTTCTCAATGGTTTTGTAGTATATAAATTGGGTCTCGCTCTCGTCGATAGAGACGGCGCCACCATTGGCTTTGTATGTTATCTTCACATTGCGAGGATCAGGGCTGTAGAGCTTGCCTACATAGTTGGTGTTATAGTTGCCACCGTCGACGGAGGAGGGAACACCGCTGTAGTAAGTCCAGTTGTGGTCCTCGCGGTCGTCGAGGGTTACGATGCCACCGCTGACGCCGGTTTGGGTCAGGGTTATGGATTTGGTTGCTGTGGCAGTTTGCCCATTGTAAGAGGCAGTGCAGGTAAGCGTAATCGTAAGGTTGCCGCTTGTTGGTATGTTGGTGACGGTCACTTCGCCTGTGCTGCTGTTAACGGTGGCATAGCCATCGGCATTGTCGGACAGGGACCAGGAATAGTAAGAGGCATCGGTAATCGCAGTAACTGGATCTGTAGTAGTAGATACATTCGAAGAGTTGACGTAATAATTGTTGCCGTTGAAACTGTAATGCGTATAATCCTGGTCGTAATATTCAGCGTTGGTATGGCCGTAGGTGGATGAACCTGCCGCATTAAAACTGCTAACACCCCCTGTGATTTCAAAATCTGTTAAGCCCTGATTTATCTCGTTGATATCGACAGCATAAGGAATTCCATAATCGCTATTTGTACTGGTTATCTCCCATGTTGAACCATTGAGTCGAAGTATATAGTATGTACCACCGTAGTAGCCTCCGGTATAATAATAGACAGCATTATTGTCGGAAGCCTGAGACCATCTGCTTGCGCCTCCAATCAACAATGATGTTCTTTGTAAATAACTGTTTCCAGCGAATGCTTCACCCGCACTATTTGCAGTTTGGATATATTGATTGTCGACATACCATAGACACGTAGTAGGGTTAAAGGTGGTTGTTGCTGTTGCATTTACATTTGTACCTGCTTCATTATGAGTGAGAAAATAGTCCCCATTCATTATGACGCTCTGACCCCATGCCGTGGTGGTGGCAAAGAGGAGAGCGACGAGGAGCAGGAGGCGCTGCAAGGCTTTGAGGGGGCACTGCGAGCGCTGAGCCAGGGGCGCTGTTGTGGTGTAGTTTGTTTCGTTGAAGGTGGTGTTGTCCAGTCTGTTCGGGATAGTCGTAAGGTTCATATCGTGATATTGTTTTTATTTTCGGTGGTTGTAGTTGTTTTAGTGGTTGTTATGATGGTTGCTGTCAGCGTTCTCGCTTGGGTTTGTCGATGTTTCCTGCTCGCTTTGCATGCGGAATCATGGAGATTATTATCGTTTCCGATGGCCACATGCGCGACCGTCTGCAAACCCAAAAGAAGCCACTAACGGCGATGCAAAATTACACATTTTGTGTCTTCTAGTAAGAAATAATTAATAAAGCGAGGCAATCAAAAACTGGAAAAAACCGAGAAAAGAACTCGCAAAAAATTCATTTCCAATAATTTGTTTGATATTTAACAAAGTGTTAAAAAAAACAAAATCATATAGTAAAAAACGGAAATAAAGGTCACAAAAAAGAAAAATTGGTGATTTTATTTTTGGAAATCGAAATGAAACAAAAAAAGAAAACGAAAATATAAACGAAGACGAAGATATTCGGAACAGAAAAAAAAAACGGAAAGCGTTACAATCCCGCTTTCCGTTCTCACTTCTCACTTCTCACATCTCATATATCACATCTCATATCTAATTTCTCTTTATTCTTGGACGACGACATGGGTGCCGCCGTTGACCTGTCCGGCGTTGCCGCCGCCGAAGACGTTGCCGCTGACGGAGGCGTTGCCGCTGATGGTGACGGAGGCGCCGAAGGAGGCGGAGCCCTTGTTGACGGTGGTGCCGGCGCCGAGGCCGCCGCCATAGACGGTGGCGGTGGTGCCGCCGGACATGAGGACGGTGGTGCCGTTGCCGACGGTGCCGCTGGTGTTGCAGCCGCCGTAGAGGGCTGTGGTGACGGTGCCTGCGGACATGTTGACCACGGTGCTGCCGCTGACGCCGGCCTGTGAGCCGCCACCGAAGACGTTGTTGGTAATCATGGTGTTGGCTTTGGGCACAACGACGAGGGTGTTGCCGCTGACGGCAGCCTGCGAGCCGCCGCCGAAGACGTCGCCGTCGCCGTCGGCGCTGTCGTCGTTGAGGCGGGCACCCACGGTGGCCTGATAGGAGGGATTGGCGACATCGCCGACGGTGACCTTGGGGTTGGCGGTGACGACGGCGCCCGAACCCAAGCCGCCACCGAAGACGGCATTGTTCACCGTGCCATGCTGAATGTTCACTTCAGGCGTGAGGGCCGCAGCGTCGTTGGGCGAATAGGATGCATCCTGGCCGCCGCCAAAGACGTTGTCGACATGCAGCGGACAGGCCACCTGGTTGGAAAGCACGTTGACGGTGATCTTGCCCGTAATGTTGCCTTTGACGTCGTTGCCGCCGAAGGCGTTGTGCATGGTGCCGCCGTGGAGGTTGAGGGTGACGGTGCCGTCGATGTCGGCACCTGTTTCGGGGGTACCCTTGGAGCCGCCGAAGACATTCTGGAAATGGCCGCCGGTGACGTTGAGGGTGATGGGTGCGCCGTGGAAGGCCTGCTTGGCGCCGCCATAGAGGTTGTCGATGATGGCGTCGCACGAGTTGATCTGCACGTTGGGGCTGATGTAGTCGCCGCCGCTGGTGAGGGCCGGCGCCTCGTTGCCGCCACCGAAGAGCTCGGTGATGCGCAGCGGGCATTGGCTGTAGGGGTTGCCGCAGTCGTCACTGCCCGTCTCGTCCTGTTCGGTCACGGTGACGTTGATGCCGCCGTTGATGGTGCCGTACTGGTTGCTGCCGCCGAAGACCGACTTGACAGTGCCGCCGTGGATGAGGAGGTGGGTGCCGCCGGTGGTGATATTGGCGCCGGGGTTGTAGTGCGCTGCCGATGGATTGCCATGGTTGTTGTCGACGCTGAAGCCGTTGCCGCCGCCGAAGGCGTTGCCGATATAGCCGCCCCAGATGGTGACATCGGTCTGGCGCACGGCGCTGGCGTTGCCGCCGCCGTAGACATATTCGATGCGGTTGCTGCAGCCGTGGACGGTGACCACGGGAGTGCCCGTGAAGTCGGAGCGGTTGCCGCCGCCGTAGACGGCGTAGAGGGCATACTCATGGCCCTCCTCGGCGGGGTCGGTGCCATAGATGTCGACAGAGACGGAGCCCATGGGGGTGCCGTTGGTGTTGTTGCAGCCGAAGACGCCGCCCGAGCCGTTCTCGCCGGTGCCGTCGTTGGTGCGGACGCTGCCGCCGAAGACCTTGACGGAGACGGGTCCATAGACATCGGCCGGATGGTTGGGCGTTGTGGTGCCCAGACCGCCGCCGTAGAGGCCGCCGTAGATGGTGCCCTTGTAGAGGGTGACGTTGGTAGAATAGGTGTTGTTGGCAGCGGTTCCGTTGACGAAGCCTTCGGCCGAGCCGCCATAGACGTCGCCATAGATGGTGGCGCCGGAGGTGGCGTTGCAGTCCTCGCCAATCTGGACGGTGACATTCCGGCGGACGCTGGTGGCACTACCCAAGCCGCCGCCGAAGACAAAGCCCAACTGACCCGGCTGACCGACGGTACCGCCGGTGATCTTGACGCTGGCATTTTGGTATTGGATGCCCGTCTCGTCGTGGCCGCCATAGATGCCGCCGAGCACAGTGCCGCCGTACATGCGGATATCGGTGTTGTTGCAGCGCCAATCGGCATGTTCAGAGACAGCCCTGGCAGTGCCGCCAAAGACCTTCTTGCCGATGGTGCCGCCCAAGATATAGACATGGCTATTGTTCGACACACCGTTGTAGCCGCCGCCATAGACGTTCTGTTCCACATGACAGTCATCGGCCACGGCCACATAGGACGTGGTAGTGGAGCCACAATATTTCACATTGGTGTTATTGACCGGCGCCAAGCCACGACCGGCGCCGAAAATCTGACCGCCGGGGATGTTGAACACCAATCCGTAGGCGTTGTTGTAGGTGCCGTTGCCGTCGTGCGAGCGGAGTTGGGTACGACCACCTGCATAAATATAGCATGTGCCGTTGTTGATTCCGTCACCTGCGCTGAAGTCTGTACCATTGCAGCCGCCAGCCACCCAACCGTTTACCTCGCCACCAGTAAAGACAAGGCATCGGCTGCCACGGGTGTTGGAGATAGAGGCCGTGCCATAGACGGCACCTTTGACCCAACCACCTTTCATGCGGAAATAGTAGCCCATGACGTTGTTTGTGGCTGCGTTGTCGGCACCCGGTCTGGTGCCGCCACCGTTGATGCTATTGAATTCGCCGCCCTCGACCAGCATACGGTTCACACCACCTTTGCCCGCTCCGCGGGTAGGGCCCACATAGAACGACAAAAGCTTACGCCAACGGTTGTTGTTTCCTGTTATATTATTCACATCGCCAGCCGTATAGGTATAGGTGACCGATTCGCCATTGGGACCCGTAGTGACGAAGTCGCCAACCAATCCAGTATAGTTATCCGTATTGCCGCCAATGCCGAGGCCGTAACCGTCGGGAGCGCTAGCACCCGTATACAGAGACGGGTTGGCCGAGAAGCCGTAGTAGCCACTCTTGACAGTGATGTCGAGGAGTTCGCTGGCATTGTTTCCAGCGGCACCGCCACCGTCCAAAGAGCAATAGTTGACGATGCGCAGTTTGGTGTTGTCGCCTGTTCCATTGCCTTCGATGCCGTCGTCGGCAGCGCGGTCGTAATCGCAACCAAGCATGACACGGCCATAATTATTGGCATTGGCACCACCGCTACTCATGGTATACATATAGATGTATTTTCCGCTTTCAATTCGGAAACTGTATTTGCCCCCGCTGCCACCGGAGCAGACATAATTGACCGTTCCCGTGCATCCACGACCCACGATGAGTTCGCCAGCCTGAGCCGTGAAGGTGCCGGTGCCGGCACCGGTGGACGAGTTGACACTGGGGGTGGTGGGATGGACAGGCGTAGTGCCGTCGCCAATCTGGATGTATTCCAACTTGGCAGGAGCGGAATTGGTAGTGAAATTGCTGATGGTGGGAGTTCCGCCGCCTGCGTTGCCGTCGGGATAGCGGCTTGAGACGGTGACCCCCTTGGTGAGACCAGACACGGTATGGGTACGGTTGTCGGTGACGACAATGAAGTTGGTCTCGTAGGTGCCGTTCGTGTTCAAGCCCGACGGATCGCTGTTGGTTATGTTACCGGTTTTGTTGAATATCACCACGCTGGCGGAGGTCCAGGTGGCCTCGAACTCCACCTCAGCCGTTACGGCATTGGGGTTGGAGGCGTCGTAGTCCAAGTCGACGAAATTAATCTTCTGTTCCAGCGGCAACACTTGGTTGTTGTTGTATCCGTTGATGTATTCGCCTCCGCTTACAATCTTCCATCCTGCGAAGCCGTAGAAGCCGGAGGTGCCCGTAGTGCCATTGGTGCGGGGACGCTTGCTGAAGGGGTTGGGGATGACGCGGTAGGCGTAGTCGCCTGTCAGCCAGCGGCCTTCGCTGTTGCCCCAGGCTTTCTGCTCGATGGTCTTATAGTAGACGAACTCGTTCTGAGGTTCGGTGGACGAGACAGCAGGTGCCGAGGCGTTGTCGACGCTTCCGGCACGGTAGGTTATCTTCACGTTGCGCGGGTTGGGTGAGCGCATGACGTCGGGGTAGTCGTCGTCAGGCTTGGCACTGTAGTAGGTCCAGCCATGGTCTTCAAGGTCGTTGAAGATGACAGTATTGCCTACTATACCCGTTGCCGGGACAGTTTGTCCGAAAGACGGGACACAGAGAGCCATCAGCATGATCAAGAGAACAGATGGCAACGTTCCGATCGATGATTTGTTGAATAGAAAAACATTAAAATTCAAGCGAGTAGAAAATATCCTCATAAGCTTTAAGAATGTATGCGAATTGTAGCAAAAAGACGAGAAAAAAAGATGGGGGGAAGTTGCGTGCTATGTCGACAGGAGCGGGACATCGAGGAGTTATAGTGTATATGCTTTGGCCTTTTTACCATGAAAATGATTAATAATTATAGGGTTTATAAGTTTGCAAAAGTACATATTTTGTTGATTTTATAAGGTATTATGGGGGAATTTAACTAAAATTAAGAGGTGGTGTAGCGATGGGGGGTTCTTTAGGCGCATGTTTTATATTGATATTCTGTTGGTTATGGTGGTTTTTGTTTGGTGTTGGTGATGGTATGATAATGGGGGGAGAGGAGGGGGAAGGGGGAAGGGGGAGGGGGAAAGAAAGGTTTTTTGTTTTTTTTTCGGTTTTTTTTCGGGGGATTTTTATCTCCATTTACTCCTTTTTTTCATTGGGTTCTCTATGCTTTTTTTTGGATTACTTTTATTTGATTTTGTTTTGGTTTCTTCTTCGTTTTTTTCTTCGTCTCTGTTTTTTCTTCTTCGTTTTTTTCTTCGTCTTCGTGTTTGTTTTTTCTTCTTCGTCGCTTTTGTTTTCGTCTTCGTCCCTGTTTTTTCTTCTTCGTCTTCGTTTTCGTGTTTGTCTTCTTTTTTCTTTCGCATTTCTTTTTTCCGCATTTTTTCCGCATTTTTTCCGCATTATTTTTCTTCCTTGTTTTTTCCGCATTTCTTTTTTCCTAAGCAAAAAAAGAAACGCTCGCAAAGAAAAAGTGCTTTCTGGGTACGTCGATGGTCCGCGGCTTCCGGGCGATGGAAATCATCGTCGCATGGAGCTGTGGCGCAGGAACTCGCAGGTCTGTCGTTGCCTTTGGACTTTTGTCTGTTTTTTAGGGCCTTGGGGCGTTCTATTGGCGTAAGGGGGTCTACTCGCTCAGACACCCTGCGCCTTTACAGCCCCCTGCTCGTGATTTGCCTATCGCCCTACAGCAAGCTGCTGGGGAAGAAGCGTTTTTTATTGAGTGATGCTGGTCTATGGAGCTGAAGGAAATTAAATACAGGAATATTGGGGTTCTTTTTTGTTTTTGTTTTTTTTCTTCGGTTTCGTCTTTGTTTTCGTCTCTGTTTTTTCTTCTTCGTTTTTTTCTTCGTCCTCGTTTTCGTCTTTGTTTTCGTGTTTGTTTTTCTTCTTCGTCTTCGTTTTCGTGTTTGTCTTCTTTTTTTCTTTCGCATTTCTTTTTTCCGCATTTTTTCCGCATTATTTTTCTTCCTTGTTTTTTCCGCATTTCTTTTTTCCTAAACAAAAAAAGAAACGCTCACAAAGAAAAAGTGCTTTCTGGGTTCGTCGATGGTCCGCGGCTTCCGGGCGATGGAAATCATCGTCGCATGGGACTGTGGCGCAGGAACTCGCAGGTTCTGGATGGCAACGCCCAAATATTAGGCAACGTCTTCGGCGGCGGCAACAAAGCCATAGTAAGTGGCAACAGCCACGTCATCGTGCAGTAGAAAGAAAAAGGGAGAAAGGCTTTTTCGGGACGGCTGGGTGGAGATGGCGGCTTTCACAGAATTATGCTCGCAAGCGAGCGTAGGGGGGAAAAAAGAGGGCGGAAATATGATATTTCCGCCCTGCTGATATATCGCTGGAATGCTTTATTAGTCTAACGAAGGGATACTATAATTTTTCGATGTCGGCAATGGATAGACCCGTGACATCGGCGATTGTATCAGAGGGGATGCCTTTAGCCTTCATCTTTCTGGCATTTTCTCGCATGGCTTCGGTATAGCCTTCGGCGCGACCTTCGGCGCGACCTTCGGCGCGACCTTCGGCACGGCCTTCTTCACGACCCTCGGCACGACCCTCGGCGCGGCCTTCGGCACGACCTTCTTCGCGGCCTTCGGCTTTTCCTTCGATGCGGGCGGTTTCGAGCACGTCGTTCTGGATCATCTGGTTTTCCATATCGCGCTCATACTGGCGGCGCTCCTTCTCATCCATCTGCATGTAACGGAGTTTGGCACGTGCCTCCTGAAGGCCCGGCACCGTGGTGTCGTCCTTGATATGGACATTCTTAAGATAGTCCAACCATTCCTCCAGGGGCGTGGTGGCCAGCTGGTTAAATTCATTGACACGGATAAGGTAATACTCCGGGAAGACATCGCTCGGGTTACGCATACCCAACGTGTTGGCTTCATAATCGGTGATGCTGAGCTCGTCGTGAGTATGGATGCCAACAAAGTGCGTGGTGCCATGATAGACATAGTCCTTGCCGCTGCCCAATGGGAAATAAAGAATATTGATGGAATAGACCTTCTTGACCTGGTCGTACTTCTCGCCGAGACGTATGTTGTCGGTCACCACCTTAGATGTGCCATAGAGCATCCGTTCCAGATAGTGGATCTCGCGGGTAAGCTGTACCTCAACAATGATGTACTCGCCTTTGCTGTTGCGGGCCATCACGTCGACGCGGTTATATTTGTCGTCGGGAGCATTCTGATTGCCTTCGCTCTCCAGGAGTTCCACAATCTTGGTCTCCTCCCCTATCAATACAGTTATCAGGCCTTCGAGCACATCGAAGTTGGCCTTGTCGCGGAGCATGCGCTTGGCAGCCCAGTCGAAACGGATGTATTTGTTGTCCACCATAGTACCTTTATTTTATGATTCTCATACATTTGACATCTCCTCGTTTGTCGTAGACACCAACGGAGACGCTATAAGAGGAACGGCACAGAAAGGGTTTTATTGTGTCGTGCCCCAAAAGATGGCAATCCCACCATACTGCCGTGCTGGACGTCAACCTCTTGCGAAGCCAATCCTGTATGCGTTGTGCTGTATGGTGGTATTTGGACAAGGAGTCACAGCCCTCGGTCCGGTTTAGGCCTTGCCTTGAGGGACCATATTGTAGGGGATGGCATCGTTAGGACCATGTGGCTCCTCGATGATGCCGAAGGTCTCCTCGTACTTCTGTAGGTTGCCGTTGAGGGCCATGGCGAGGCGCTTGGCATGATAGGGCGACATGATGATGCGCTGACGCACCGTGGCGCCTTCGCGGCCGGGAAGGGCTTGTGCAAAATCGAGGATGAATTCGGCCGGAGAATGGGTGATGATGGCCAAATTGCTGTAGGTGCCTTGCGAGACCTCGTCGTTGATGCTAAGATTCAAATTATTGGGGTTGTTTTTGTCTTGTGCCATAAGAAATGTGGGTTTGGATGTTGATGGATTGATGTGTGAAGCGCCTTCACCACAAACTAAAAAAAGAGTGATTGCTTGATGGGCAGGCAATCACTCTTTTGTGTGAAGGGTTTGTTATTTCTTCAGATTGGCCTTCTCGCCAACGATGAGATCCTGGTATTCGCGGAGACCGGTACCGGCGGGGATCAGATGGCCGACGATAACGTTCTCCTTCATGCCCTCGAGGAAGTCCTGTTTGGCATTGATGGCGGCCTCGGTGAGCACCTTGGTGGTCTCCTGGAAGGAGGCGGCACTGATGAAACTCTTGGTTTGGAGGGAGGCGCGGGTGATACCCTGCAGAATCTGCTTGGCGGTGGCAGGTTTGGCTTCGCGTGCGGTGACGAGCTGCTTGTCCTGACGGCGCAGGATGGAGTTCTCGTCGCGCAGTTTGCGGGCCGTAATGATCTGACCGTTCTCGAGGGTTTCGCTGTCGCCCTTATCCTCGACGACCTTCATGCCGAAGATTTCGTCGTTGGTTTCGTGGAAGTCGATCTTGTTGACCAGTTCGCCTTCGAGGAAACGGGTGTCGCCCGGGTCTTCGATCTCGACCTTGCGCATCATCTGACGGACGATGACTTCGAAGTGCTTGTCGTTGATCTTCACACCCTGGAGACGGTAGACCTCCTGGACTTCGTTGACGATGTATTCCTGCACCTTCATGGGGCCCTTGACGGCCAGGATGTCGGCCGGGGTGATGGATCCCTCGGAGAGGGGGGTACCCGCCTTGACGTAGTCCTGATCCTGAGCCAGGATCTGCTTGCTAGTGCTGATGAGATAGCTGCGCTGCTCGCCCGTCTTGGAGGTGATGGTGATTTCGCGGTTGTTGCGTTTCAGCTTCTTGGCGATGGAGACGATACCGTCGATTTCGGCCACGATGGCGGGGTCGCTCGGGTTGCGGGCCTCGAAGAGCTCGGTGACACGCGGCAGACCGCCCGTGATATCGCCAGCCTTACCGAAGGAGCGCGGAATCTTGACCATGACGTCGCCGGCGCGCAGTTGCTGACCGTTGTCGACACCGATATGGGCACCCACAGGCAAGTCGTAGACCTTGAGGATATTGCCCTCGTCGTCGACGATGTTGAGGGTGGGGTTCTTGGTACGCAGACGCGATTCGATGATGACCTTGTCCTGCAGACCCGTCTGGGAGTCGCTTTCGACGCGGAAGGTGACGTTCTCGATGACATTCTCGAAGCTGACCTTACCGGCCACTTCGGACATGATGACCACGTTGTAGGGGTCCCACTCGGCGATGAGGTCGCCACGAGAGACATTTTCGCCAGCCAATTTGAAGAGCTTGGCACCGTAGGGGAGCAAAGCGGAGAAGAGGGTGACATCGGTCTTGGGGTCGACGATACGCATTTCGGCGGAACGGCCCATGACGATATGGTAGTTCTCGCCGGCGGCATCGGTATAGGGGATGCTGCGAAGTTCGTCGATTTCGAGGCGACCTTCGTGGTGGGCCTCGATGCTGGAGGTGGTACCGATGTTGCCACCGGCCACACCACCGACGTGGAAGGTACGGAGGGTCAGCTGCGTACCAGGTTCACCGATGGCCTGTGCGGCGATGACGCCAACGGCCTCGCCCTTCTGTACCATCTTGCCCGTGGCCAGGTTGCGGCCGTAGCACTTGGCGCAGACGCCGTGTTTGGCCTCGCAGGTGAGCACGGAACGGATTTCGACCTCTTCGATGTGGGCCTCTTCGATGCGGCGGCAGATCTCTTCGGTGAGCTCTTCGCCGGCAGCCACGATGAGTTCATCGGTTTCGGGGTCAAAGATGTCGTGAACCGAAGTGCGGCCCAATATCTTCTCGCTGAGCGACTGGACGATGTCCTCGCCTTTCTTGAGGGCCGTAGTCGGCAATCCGCGCAGGGTGCCGCAGTCCTCTTCGGTGATGATGACATCGTGTGCCACGTCGACCAGACGACGCGTGAGGTAGCCGGCATCAGCCGTTTTCAGAGCGGTATCGGCCAGACCCTTACGGGCACCGTGGGTGGAGATGAAGTATTCGAGCACCGACAGACCCTCCTTGAAGTTGGAGATGATGGGGTTCTCGATGATCTCGTTGCCAGCGGCACCAGCCTTCTGCGGCTTGGCCATCAGGCCACGCATGCCAGAGAGCTGACGGATCTGCTCCTTGCTACCACGGGCACCCGAGTCGTACATCATGTAGATGGGGTTGAAGCCCTGGTTGTCGGCCTTGAGGCGCTTCATGAGCGTCTCGGTGAGCTGGTTGTTGGTGTTGGTCCAAATATCGATGACGTGGTTGTAACGTTCGTTGTTGGTGATAAGACCCATGGCATATTGCGCCATGACCTCCTCGACCTCCTCGTTGGCGTGGGCAATCATCTGTTCCTTTTCGACGGGGATGATGACGTCGCCCAAGTTGAAGGAGAGGCCGCCCTTGAAAGCCATGCGGTAACCCATTGACTTGATGTCGTCGAGGAAGTTGGCCGTAGCCGCATTGCCGCAGACGGTGAAGAGGTCGCCGATGATGTCGCGCAAGGTCTTTTTGCCCATGACCTGGTTGATGTAGCCATAGGAGACCGGGACGACCTGGTTGAAGATGACGCGGCCGACGGTGGTGCGGAGACGGTCGGTCTTGATGTAGTGGCCGTTGGCGTCGACGACGGGGAAGCCTTCGTTGTCGCGCACCACTTCATATTCGGTGCGGCAGCGCTGGTTGATTTCCTCCTCATTCTCGCAGTCGCGGTCGGTGAGGATATGGCCCTCGCGGTCCTTGATGATTTCGGAGAAGGAGCGGTCGGTATGGACGAAGTCGTATTCGTCGCGGCCCTTGAACTGGTTGAGGCGGACGGAGATGCAGGCGTTGAGGGAGACCCGTTTCTCGTTGTAGGCGATGACCACCTCTTCGGGGGAATAGAAGCGCTGGCCTTCGCCGCGGACCACCTCGGTCTCGGTGGTGCGGCGCGGTTTGGTCATGTAGTAAAGACCCAGCACCATGTCCTGCGACGGCACGGTGATAGGTGCACCGTTGGCCGGGTTGAGGATGTTGTGGGTGGAGAGCATGAGCAGCTGCGCTTCGAGGATGGCGGCGTTGCCCAGCGGCACATGGACAGCCATCTGGTCGCCGTCGAAGTCGGCATTGAAGCCCGTACACACCAGCGGGTGGAGGCGGATGGCCTTACCTTCGACCAGTTTGGGCTGGAAAGCCTGGATACCCAGACGGTGAAGCGTCGGGGCACGGTTCAGCATGATAGGATGACCCTTCAGGATGTTTTCGAGGATTTCCCACACGACGGGATCCTTGCGGTCGACGATACGCTTGGCGCTCTTGACGGTCTTGACCAGGCCGCGTTCGAGCATCTTGCGGATGATGAAGGGTTTGAACAATTCGGAAGCCATGTCCTTCGGCAAGCCGCACTCGTGCATTTTGAGTTCGGGGCCGACCACGATGACCGAACGGCCGGAGTAGTCGACACGCTTACCGAGCAGGTTCTGACGGAAGCGGCCCTGCTTGCCCTTGAGGGAGTCGCTGAGGGACTTGAGGGAGCGGTTGCTGTCGCTCTTGACGGAGCTGACCTTGCGGCTGTTGTCGAAGAGGGAGTCGACCGATTCCTGAAGCATGCGCTTCTCGTTGCGCATGATGACCTCGGGCGCCTTGATTTCGAGCAGGCGTTTGAGGCGGTTGTTGCGGATGATGACGCGACGATAGAGCTCGTTGATGTCGCTGGTGGCGAAGCGGCCGCCATCGAGCGGGACGAGGGGACGCAGATCGGGCGGGATGACCGGGATGATGTTGAGGATCATCCATTCCGGGCAGTTGTCCATGCCGCGGGCCTGCATGCGGCGGCGCGATTCGCGGAAGGACTCGACGATGTTGAGGCGTTTGAGGGCCTCCTGCTTGCGCTGGTTGGAGCTTTCCTTGTTGGCGCGGTCGCGCAGCTCGTAGCTCAAGCGGTCGAGATCGAGGTCGCGAAGTAGCACGTAGAGAGCCTCGGCGCCCATGCCGGCGATGAATTTGTCGGGGTCGGTATCCTCGAGCTGGTCGTTGTTGACCGGCAGGTTCTCCATGATGGCGTAGTATTCCTCTTCGTTGAGGAGGTCCAGCTTCTTGACGGGGACGTCGTTGAGGACCGCCTTACCGGGCTGGATGACCACGTATTTCTCGTAGTAGATGACCTGGTTGAGCTTCTTGCTGGGGATGTCGAGCAAGGTACCGATCTTGTTGGGAAGGGTACGGAAGAACCAGATGTGTGCCACAGGGACAGTAAGTTCGATGTGGCCCATGCGTTCGCGGCGCACTTTTTTCTCCGTCACTTCGACGCCGCAGCGGTCGCAGACGATGCCCTTGTAGCGGATGCGTTTGTATTTGCCGCAATGGCACTCCCAGTCGCGGGTGGGGCCGAAGATACGTTCGCAGAACAAGCCGTCGCGTTCGGGCTTGTAGGTGCGGTAGTTGATGGTCTCGGGCTTGGTCACCTCACCGTAGGAGCGCTTTTTGATGGACTCCGGCGAAGCCAGAGAGATGGTTATCGAATTGAAATCGTTCTTCTGTGATTCTTGTTTAAATGCCATATTGTTTTCTAGTATTTAAAGGCTTTAAGGTCGATAAGGCCTTAAGGTCCTTAAGATCTTTTTTAATCAAAAGTTACCTCCAGTCCGAGTCCGCGGAGTTCGTGGACGAGGACGTTGAACGACTCGGGGATGCCCGGAGTAGGCTGGTTGTCGCCCTTGACGATAGCCTCGTAGGTCTTGGCGCGGCCCATGACGTCGTCGGACTTGACGGTGAGCACCTCCTGAAGGACGTGCGAAGCGCCGAAGGCCTCGAGGGCCCAGACCTCCATCTCACCGAAACGCTGACCACCGAAGTTGGCCTTACCGCCGAGGGGCTGCTGGGTGATGAGGGAGTAGGGGCCGATGCTACGGGCGTGCATCTTGTCGTCGATCATGTGGTGCAGTTTGAGCATGTAGATGTAGCCCACTGTCGCCGGCTGGTCGAAGCGTTCGCCCGTTTCGCCGTCGTAGAGGTAGGTGCGTCCGTTGGCGGGGAGGCCTGCCTCTTCCATGTAACCGTTGATTTGTTCGAGGGTGGCACCGTCGAAGATAGGCGTCTTGAAACGTTTGTTGAGTTTCTTGCCTGCCCATCCCAGGACGGTTTCGTAGATCTGACCCAGGTTCATACGCGAAGGCACACCCAGCGGGTTGAGGACGATGTCGACCGGCGTACCGTCGGCGAGGAAAGGCATATCCTCGGCGCGGACGATTTTGGAGACGATACCCTTGTTACCGTGGCGACCGGCCATCTTGTCGCCGATGCGCAGTTTGCGCTTCATGGCGATGTAGACCTTGGCCATCTGGACGATGCCGCTCGGGAGGTCGTCGCCCACGGTGAGGGCGAACTTGTTGCGGGTGAATCGGCCGTTGACCTCGCGAACCTTAATATTATAGTTGTTGAGCAGTTCCTTGATGAGGTTGTTGGTGTCCTTGTCGGAAGTCCAACGGTTGGGGTTGACATCGGTGAAATCGATGCTGCGGAGCTGCTTGATGGAGAATTTCTCTTTTTTGCGGATGAGTTCCTCCTTGTGCGAATTGTAGACGCCGTTGGAGGTCTTGTTGGCCAAGATGACGAGGAGCTTGTCGATGAGGACCTCTTTCAGCTTGGCGAGTTCGTTGTTGTACTCCTCTTCCGGCTTGGCCAGGAGTTCTTTTTCGCGGGCGCGGGCCTTGCGGTCGCGGACCACGCGGGTGAAGAGCTTCTTGTCGATGACCACGCCACGGACCGACGGGGGCACCTTGAGGGAGGCGTCCTTGACGTCGCCCGCCTTGTCGCCGAAGATGGCGCGCAGCAGTTTCTCCTCGGGAGTGGGGTCGGATTCGCCCTTGGGGGTGATCTTACCGATGAGGATGTCGCCCTCCTTGACTTCGGCGCCGATGCGGATGATACCGTTCTCGTCGAGGTCCTTGGTAGCGTCGCTGCTGACATTGGGGATATCGCGGGTCAGTTCCTCGTCGCCGCGTTTGGTTTCGCGCACCTCGAGGGTGTATTCCTCGACATGGACGGAGGTGTAGATATCCTCACGCACCACGCGCTCGGAGATCACCACGGCATCCTCGAAGTTGTAACCCTTCCAAGGCATGAAGGCCACCATCATGTTGCGGCCCAGAGCCAGTTCGCCGCCCTGGGTGGCGTAGCCTTCGCAGAGCACCTGACCCTTCTTGACCTTGTCGCCCTTGCGGACGATGGGGCGCAAGTTGATGGCCGTGCTGTGGTTGGTGCGCTGGTATTTGGTAAGACGGTATTCGTAGGTGTCGTCGTCGAAGCTCACCAGGCGCTCCTGTTCGGTGCGGGTGTGTTCGATGACGATGCGGGTGGAGTCGACGTATTTGACCACGCCATCGCCGATGGCGTTAAGCAGCACGCGGCTGTCTTCGGCCACTGCCTGTTCGATGCCCGTACCGACGATAGGAATTTCGGGGTTGAGCAGCGGGACAGCCTGACGCATCATGTTCGAACCCATCAAGGCGCGGTTGGCGTCATCGTGTTCGAGGAAGGGGATGAGCGATGCGGCGATAGAGGCGATCTGGTTGGAGGCGATGTCGATGAGGTCGACCTCCTGCGGGGAGACGATGGGGAAATCGGCCTGGCGGCGAGCCTTGACACGCTCGTCGAGGATGTGACCCTCTTCGTCCTGAGCCGTAGTGGCCTGAGCCACGGTTTTGTTTTCTTCAGCCTCGGCGGTGTAGTAGACCGGTTCCTCGTTCAGCTGCACCTGGCCGTTGTCGACGCGCATGTAAGGCGTTTCGATGAAGCCCAGGTTGTTGATCTTGGCGTAGACGCTGAGGGAGGAGATCAGACCGATGTTGGGGCCTTCAGGAGTCTCGATGGTACAGAGGCGTCCGTAATGGGTGTAGTGCACGTCGCGCACCTCGAAACCGGCGCGGTCGCGCGAAAGACCACCAGGACCCAGAGCCGAGATACGGCGTTTGTGGGTCAGCTCGGCCAAGGGGTTGGTCTGATCCATGAACTGCGACAGCTGGTTGGTGCCGAAGAAGGAGTTGATGACCGACGAGAGCGTCTTGGCGTTGATGAGTTCGGTGGGGGTGAAGACCTCGTTGTCGCGCACATTCATACGTTCGCGGATGGTGCGGGCCATACGGGCCAGACCCACGCCGAACTGGGCGGAGAGCTGTTCGCCCACGGTGCGGACACGACGGTTGGAAAGGTGGTCGATATCGTCGACATCGGCCTTCTGATTAATAAGAAGAATTAAATACTTTATAATAGAGGTGATGTCCTCTTTGGTCAGCACGCGGACCTCGTCGGGCACGTCGAGGTTCAGCTTGGTGTTGATTCTGTAGCGACCCACATCGCCCAGATCGTAGCGTTTGTCGGAGAAGAAGAGTTTTTCGATGATGCCGCGAGCCGTCTCCTCGTCTGGGGGTTCGGCGTTGCGCAGCTGGCGATAGATGTATTCGACGGCCTCCTTGGCATTATTGGCCGTATCCTTCTTCAAGGTGTTGTAGATGACAGAATAGTCGATGCCGTCCTTGTCCTCGGTGGTGACAAGGATGGTCTTTATGTTGAGTTCAAGTATTTTCTCGATATTTTCCTCGGTCAGTTCCACGTCGCGTTCGATAACCACTTCGGTACGTTCCATGGAGACCACCTCACCGGTGTCCTCATCGACGAAGTCCTCAATCCAGGAGTCGACGACGCGAGCGGCGAGTTTGCGACCGATATTTTTCTTGAGGTTGGCGCGGGTGGCCTTGACCTCTTCGGCCAGTTCGAAGATATCCAGAATTTCCTTGTCGGTCTCGAAGCCGATGGCGCGGAGCAAGGTGGTGATGGGGAGTTTCTTCTTACGGTCGATGTAGGCGTACATCACGTTGTTGATGTCGGTGGTGAATTCCATCCAGGAGCCCTTGAAGGGGATGATACGGGCGCTGTAGAGCTGCGTGCCGTTGGAGTGGAATTGGGTACCGAAGAATACGCCCGGCGAGCGGTGGAGCTGCGACACGACGACGCGCTCGGCACCGTTGATGACGAAAGTGCCCTTAGGGGTCATGTAGGGTATCATGCCCAGATAGACCGGCTGTTCGATGGCCTGGAACTCTTCGTTTTCGGGATCGTTGCAGGAGAGCTTCAGTTTGGCCTTGAGGGGGACACTATACGTCAGGCCACGCTCGATACACTCTTCGATGGTGTAGCGGGGCGGGTCGATGTAATAGTCCAGAAATTCAAGAGTGAAATTGTTGCGGGCATCCGAGATGGGGAAATTCTCCTTGAAGACCTTGAAGAGGCCCTCGTCGAGGCGGTTGTCGGGGTTGGTCTCGATTTGGAAGAAATCCTGGAACGACTTGAGTTGGATGTCCAAGAAGTCCGGATAGGGGAACTTGCGGACGGATGCGAAATTGACTACTGTGGGTTGATTCTGTGCCAAGGGATAAAAATTTAAAATTTACGAATTACGATCCGGTAGAGCGGGATGGCTGAGGTGCCAGGGTAGTGGAGCGTGCGGAGGTCTGGATGCTGTTGACGGGAGTGAGGGTAGCGTAATGAGGGAGGCTAGACCATATATAAACACGCGCGAAGAGTAGATAGCATAGCAATAAGGAATAGGTACTCCGACCCATGGCCGGAGACCCTATTCCTATTGAGTTTCAAGCAGTGGTAAGCTTACTTAACCTCAACTTCAGCACCAGCTTCTTCGAGGGCTTTCTTGAGAGCGTCAGCTTCGTCCTTGGAAACACCTTCCTTAACGGGCTTAGGAGCGTTGTCGACGAGCTCTTTGGACTCTTTGAGGCCGAGGCTAGCGAGATCCTTGACAGCCTTCACGACGCCAAGTTTCTTGGTCTGATCGGGCACACCCTTGAGGATAACGTCGAAGGAGGTCTTCTCTTCGGCAGCAGCGGCGCCACCAGCGGCGGGAGCAGCGGCAACAGCAACAGCGGCTGCAGCGGGTTCGATGCCGTATTCCTCTTTCAGGACGTCAGCTAATTCTTTTACTTCTTTAACGGTTAAGTTAACCAGTTCTTCTGCTAAGGCTTTAATGTCTGCCATGATATTCTAAATTTTAAATGTTTTACAAATTGTTTGTTTGAATTGTGACCTGCGGGAGCAGGGCACGAAAATTGATTTATTATTCGGCTTTTTCCGATAATGTTTCGAGCACACCGCAGATGGTGTTGCCGGCCGACTGAAGTCCGGAAACAACGTTTTTGATGGGGGACTGGAGCAGGGCGATAACGTCGGCGATGAGTTCGCTTTTGGACTTGATGTTGACAAGAGCATCCAGATGCTCGGCGCCCACATAGAAGCTTTCTTCAACATAAGCTCCCTTGAGGATCGGTTTCTTGGCGTCCTTGTTGTTGGCGAGGAACTCCTTGATCAGCTTGGCGGGAGCGTTGTTGATATTAGAGAGCATGATGCAGGTCTCACCCTTGATCACAGGCTTGAGTTCGGAGTAGTCAACGCCGGACTTTTCCATAGCCTTGATGAGCAAAGTGTTCTTGACAACCTCCAACTTGACCTCCTTGCGGAAGGCGGCGCGACGGAGCTTGCTGGTCTGAACCGAGTTCAAGCCGCCGATATCAGCAATATAGAGATGCGGATAGGCCTTGATATCCTCGCACAAGGAATTGATCAGTTGGTCTTTCTGTTCTTTTCTCATGATTGATAACTTCGTTTAATTGTTTGATTACAATGTAGCGGCTTTGGTGTCGACCTTGACGCCGGGGCTCATAGTGCTGGAGACAGTAATGCTCTTGACATAAGTACCCTTGGCAGCGGAAGGTTTGAGCTTGATGATAGCCGAAAGCACTTCGCGGGTGTTCTCGATGATTTTCTGTTCATCGAAGCTGCACTTACCGACAGCGGTATGGATGATACCGAACTTGTCGACCTTGAAGTCGATCTTACCGGCCTTGGCCTCTTGGACAGCCTTGCCGACTTCCATTGTAACGGTGCCGGTTTTGGGGTTCGGCATAAGTCCACGGGGACCGAGGATACGGCCGAGGGCGCCCACTTTCGGCATGACGCTAGGCATGGTAATAATAACATCTACATCCGTCCAACCGCCTTTTATTTTGGTGATGTACTCATCGAGACCATAATAATCGGCTCCGGCGGCTTTAGCTTCTTCTTCCTTGTCGGGAGTGCAAAGCACCAACACGCGAACGGTCTTACCCGTGCCGTGAGGCAGGGTGACGCTACCGCGAACCATCTGGTTGGCTTTACGAGGGTCGACACCCAGACGGACGTCGATATCGAAGCTCGAATCAAATTTGGTGTAGGTGATTTGTTTGACTACCGAAACAGCTTCCTCGAGGGAATAGACCTTGGTCTTGTCGAATTTAGCGAAAGCCTCTTTTTGTTTCTTAGATAGTTTTGCCATTTTTCTTGTTTTTTGTGGTCAGGCGCAGACCCTCTGGGGGGCTGCTTCCACGGTTACTTTTAGTTTGATTTACTTTGCGAGGGGGTTCTCACCCGTAACAGTGATACCCATGCTGCGTGCGGTGCCGGCCACCATGCTCATAGCTGATTCGATAGTGAAGCAGTTGAGGTCGGGCATTTTGGCTTCGGCGATCTGACGCACCTGTTCCCAAGTGACGGAAGCCACCTTGACGCGGTTAGGTTCGGCGGAACCTTTCTGAGCCTTGGAAGCCTCTTTCAGCTGAACGGCAACAGGGGGAGTCTTTACTACGAAATCAAAGGACTTGTCGGTGTAGACATTGATGATGACGGGCAGAATTTTGCCGGCCTGGTCCTGCGTACGAGCGTTGAACTGCTTGCAGAACTCCATGATGTTGACACCTTTGGCACCCAATGCGGGACCTACGGGAGGAGCCGGGTTGGCGGCGCCGCCTTTGATCTGAAGCTTAATCAATCCTGCAATTTCTTTTGCCATTGAATGAAAATTTAAAATAATTTGTAATTTACAATGTCTATTTTTGGATCACACTTCTGGAGTGTTTAGCGGATAGAACGGAGAAGCCCTCCGGACTGGCCGGACGGCAGGGAGAGGCTATTCCTTCTCGACCTGGTTGTAGTTGAGCTCGAGGGGGGTCTTACGTCCGAAGATTTTGACCGTCACTTTGAGCTTCATCTTTTCTTCGTTCACCTCTTCCACGATACCGGAGAAGGAATTGAACGGTCCGTCGATGACCTTGACAGGTTCGCCGACGAGGAATTTGTCGAGGAGTCCGCCGTCGCTGTCGAGCTGCTCATCCATGTTGCCAAGGATGCGTTTCACTTCAGCGGGGCGCATGGGGATAGGGTCGCCTTCTTTCTCACGAAGAAAATCTAAGACATTGGGTACGTTCTGAATGACGGGGATAATCTCGTCTTTCAAGTCGGCCTCTATCAACACATAACCCGGGAAGAAGTTACGTTCTTTGATAACTTTCTTGCCGTTGCGGATAGAATAGACTTTCTCAGTAGGGATAAGGACCTGGGGTACGAGTTCAGACCAACCACGTTTAGCCATTTCGCTTTCGATGTATTCCTTGGCCTTTTTCTCTTTACCACTGATAGCCCTTACGACATACCATTTCATAGACTGCTGATCCATTTCTAAAAACTGATTGAAGAAGATATGATTCCTATTGTTGGTTGAGGTTTGCGGGCACAGCCTTCGCCGACGGTGTCTTCCACCCCTAGTCGACAGCCAGTCTCAATTGGAATTGGGAAGCAAGACCGGCCCGTGCTGGCGCTAGAGCGCGCGGAGCACGATGACAGTGTTATCCGACAATAGAATAATAGATTCCTAATATACCTTTCCAAACGCCACCCTGGATGCCGAAGATGTAGTCCATAAGGAAGACCACAAGGGCAAGGATGAGCGCAGCCACAGCAACAACGACAGCGCTGTTCTGCAGCTCTTTAAAAGAGGGCCACGACACTTTGTGCACCAGTTCGTCGTAGCTTGACTTTACATAATCTCCGAATTTAGACATCTTACTTTCGATTTTATTGGCAGGGGCAGAGAGAATCGAACTCCCAACTACGGTTTTGGAGACCGTCATTATGCCATTTAACTATGCCCCTGTAAGAGGGACGTACACAGGGGTACGCCCCTACAGGTTTTATCGATTATTATTCAATAATCTTGGTCACCTGACCGGAACCGACGGTACGGCCACCTTCGCGGATAGCGAAGCGGAGGTTCTCGTTCAGAGCGATGTCGGCGATCAGTTCGACGGTGATGGTCAAGTTGTCACCAGGCATAACCATTTCACGACCCTCGGGGAGGATGATGGTACCGGTCACGTCAGTGGTACGGAAGTAGAACTGAGGACGGTAGTTGTTGTGGAACGGAGTGTGACGACCACCTTCTTCTTTCTTGAGGATATAGACGGTAGCCTCGAATTTGTGGTGCGGTTTGATGGAACCGGGTTTAGCGATCACCATACCACGACGGATCTCGTCCTTATCGATACCGCGGAGCAGCAGACCAACGTTGTCGCCAGCTTCACCTTCGTCGAGGATCTTGCGGAACATCTCGACACCGGTAACGACGGATTTCAGTTTTTCAGCACCCATACCGATGATATCGACGGGGTCGCCGGTGTGGATAACACCAGTCTCGATACGGCCGGTACCGACGGTACCACGACCGGTGATGGAGAAGACGTCCTCGACGGGCATGAGGAAGTCCTTATCGACGGCGCGGACGGGCAGGGGAATCCACTCGTCAACAGCCTTCATAAGTTCTTCAACCTGAGCAACACCAGAAGGCTCACCATTGAGGGCAGCCAGAGCGGAGCCACGGATGACGGGGATGTTGTCGCCATCATAGTCGTAGCTGCTGAGAAGTTCGCGAACTTCCATTTCGACGAGGTCGAGAAGTTCGGGGTCGTCAACGAGGTCGCATTTGTTCAGGAAGACAACCAGCTGGGGCACACCAACCTGACGAGCGAGCAGGATGTGCTCACGGGTCTGGGGCATAGGACCGTCGGTTGCAGCGACAACGAGGATAGCACCGTCCATCTGGGCAGCACCAGTAACCATGTTCTTCACATAGTCAGCGTGACCAGGGCAGTCGACGTGAGCGTAGTGACGAGTCTCAGTCTGATACTCAACGTGAGCGGTGTTGATGGTGATACCACGCTCTTTCTCTTCGGGAGCGGAGTCGATGGCGTCGAAGGACTTCACTTCGGAAAGACCTTTGGAGGCGAGCACTTGGGTGATGGCGGCGGTCAGGGTAGTTTTACCGTGGTCGACGTGGCCAATCGTACCGATGTTTACGTGCGGTTTAGAACGATCGAATTTTTCTTTTGCCATTTTCTAATACGTATTAAAATGTTTATTAATAAAGTTTCACTCAATGTCTTTGTGTACCGTTTTTCACGCAAAGTAGAGGCGCAACACATTGCGTCTCACTTATTTCAATATGATGAACACCCTTGCACACTGCACACAAAAAAGAGCTACAGACCGGATTTGAACCGGTGACCTCATCCTTACCAAGGATGCGCTCTACCAGCTGAGCTACTGCAGCTTATGCCTCTTTCGAAGCGTGGGGCGGTCAACCTGTCGCCGCCCGTTGAATCAGAGCGGAAGACGGGGCTCGAACCCGCCACCTATAGCTTGGAAGGCTATCGCTCTACCAAATGAGCTACTTCCGCTTCTCTGTAGGTTTGTGGGGAAGAGTGGACTCGAACCACTGAACTCCGAAGAGGACAGATTTACAGTCTGTTGCAATTGCCACTATGCGACTTCCCCATTGTTTTACCGATG
>JAEEGF011259691.1_pt1 | contig 139690 bp, 133 predicted proteins | sample 9134171 | NCBI WGS metagenome assembly JAEEGF01 (sample SAMN16246542, study PRJNA631951) | gut metagenome | biome: gut microbiome; feature: rumen; material: AP-attached | host: Bos | place: Iran: Karaj | collected 2018-10 | reverse complement strand
TAGGCGTAAATGATGAGGGAGGTTTATTATGGAGTGGAAGAAGACAAGACTTGATGAGGCAAGAAAGTATATTGATGATATTATAAAGGCGATTCCTGATGAAGAGGATAAGCGTGGCGCTTATGTGCATTTATACGGTGTCGGTCTTATGGCATCACTTCTCGCATTAAAGAGAGGGTATTCACGTGAGATAGCTGAGATGGCTGAGGTTTCAGGAATGCTTCATGACCTTCTTACATATGTTGACCGCAGTGCAGATGGCGACGATCATGCACATGGTTGCGCAGAATATGCGAAAGAACATGTTCTCGATAAGCTTACACTTTTTAATGATGAAGAAAAGCAGATGATGTATAACGGTATATATAATCACAGTGATAAACATGTAAAGGGTTACTATTTCGATGAACTTATAAAAGATGCCGACGCAGCACAGCATACACTTCGAAATCCAATGGAAGATTTTTGGTATGAAAGACCACGAATTAAGCAGGTCGTAGATGAGCTGGTTGAATAATCTTGCGGGAGAAAAATAAGTGGTCAATTATCGTATTTTGTTCGGATAAAAACACATTTTTATAAAGCTTTTCTGGTAGAATGGGAGAATCAAATGTGATGGAGGATACGCCTATGACCAGAGAAGAATTGGATATTACTAAAGAAGAACGAGATGAGCTTGGAGAAATCGCCAATATCAGTATAGGCAATGCAGCAACTACATTGAGTTTGATGGTTAATCATACGGTTACCATTACAACTCCTAATATTACAATAGTTAACAGAAGCGAAGCTCTCGATGACTATGAGAAGACATGTATATTCGTACAGATTCATTATGTACAGGGTTTATCCGGTAATAATGTATTTATATTAAAGGAAAGCGACGTTGTATGTCTTACCGATCTTATGATGGGAGGCCCGGGAACTACGGAGGGCGTCGTGGGAGAGATGGAGATAAGTGCTATTTCCGAAGCGATGAATCAGATGATGGGTACTGCAGCTACATCTATGGCAACAATGCTTGATACGGCTGTTGATATAAGCACGCCTGAAGTTTCTGCAATCGACGTCGAAAGTGTTAAGAAATTTGAGAAGATGTTTGAATTTAAGCAGGACCAGCTTGTCAAGATTAAGTTCGATATGGAAGTAGAGAACCTTATTAAGTCTACTATGGTTCAGATGTTCCCGCTCGAATTTGCTAAGGAAATGTGTGATATATTCAGAAAAAACGAGAAAGAAGATAACTAGGACAGCAATTAAATTAAACGGGAGAATAATATGAAAGTTAAAAAGCTCAGAATCACTACTTGGATATTGGTTTTAAGTATTGCTATTCTTTTGGCAACGAATGCATCTCTTGGTATTATCTCATCTGTTAAGACGCAATCGTCTGTAAGAGAGATGATGAGACAGAGAATGCTTGATATTTCTACACTTGCGGCAGCAGCAATAGATGGAGACGCGCTTGAATCAGTAACTGAGGCAGATCCTTCAAACCCTGCATATGCAAGAATATATTATGCCTTAAGCGTAGTGCTTAACAGTGTCGAGTGTGAATACTGTTATGCAGTTAAGCAGGTTGGCCCGGATGAGTTTGTATACACCATAGACTCAGATCCTGAAGACCCTGCGGGATTCGGTGATGAGATTGAATATGCGGATGCACTTGCATCGGCAGCAAACGGTACCGGCGCTGTAGATGAAGAGCCGTATTCAGATCAGTGGGGCGAGCATTATACCGCATATGCACCTGTTTTTAATTCTTCAGGCAAGGTTGCCGGAATTATCGCAACGGATTTCAGTGCCGACTGGTATAGAGAGCAGATGTTTACTCATGTACGCACGACTATTATAGTAAGCGTAATTACAACTATATTAGGATTATTCTTATTCATTATTATAATCGGCAAGCTTAGAAAAGGCTTCAGAACTCTTAATGATAAGATATGCGATCTTGCGGACGGTTCAGGTGATCTCAGTAAGCATGTTAATATCTCGACAGGCGATGAGTTTGAAGTAATTGCTGATAACTTGAATACATTCATAGACCAGTTGGGCGGTGTTGTTGCCGGAGTTAAGAACAGTGTAGATGGTTACATAGCGTCGTCAAGCGAGTTATCATCTATTGCAAAGCAGGCAACGGTTACCATGAACGACCTATCGGATGCAATATCGGGGGTATCAGAAAGTGCCAATAAGCAGGCAACAGATGTATCAAGGGCTTCGGATAATGTTGCTACAATATCCGGAAAGCTTAGTACAATGCATGAAGCAATAGATAAGGCTGAAGATATAACAAAGAATATGAGCATTAACTCAAGTGAAGTATCGGATAGTTTCGATGTTCTTATCGATGCGATTAAGAAGTCGATGGCGGAACTTGAAGAAGTTACCAAGGGAATGAGTACGGTTGGTGCGTCCGTAGATGATGTTATAGAGGCAGCTAATGTAATTAATGAAATTGCAAGTCAGACCAATCTCCTGTCACTTAACGCATCTATTGAGGCTGCGCGTGCAGGAGAGGCAGGACGTGGATTTGCTGTTGTAGCTGAGGAAATCGGAAGCCTTGCTATTCAGTCCAATGATTCTGCTGCATCAATTAAGCAGATAATGGATGAACTCAAAGGGCAGACAACCAAAGCAATCGATCTTGTAAGGCAGCTTAATGAGGTTATGTCTCAGCAGGAAGGTACAAGTAAGTATTCCAAGGAGCATCTTGACACATTGTTCGAAAACATTGATAATACAAGGGAAACCTTTGATACTATAAGACATGATGTTGATGGCATCCAGGAAGCATGTAATGCACTTAATGCTTCAATTGAGAACTTGTCGTCGATTTCCAAGGAGAATGCATCATCTGCAGATGTTACCGCTGATTCTGTTGCTAAGATAGGCTGCATTGTAGAGGATGTATACGACAAAGCTGATAAGATCAAGGGCTTCTCTGATGAGCTTGGAAATACAGTCAGCAATTATCACGTATAAGATAATGTGTTTTAAGGCGAATCGGAAAAGGTTCGCCTTATCTTTTTATAAGAAAGAGAGCAGAATATATGGATTTTAAGCAGATTGAATCATTTGTAGCGGTAGCGGAGACCGGAAGTTTTACTAAAGCAGCTAAGGTAATGAATGTATCACAGCCTTCCATAAGTCTTCATATACAGAATCTTGAGGCTGAGTTAAAAGCGCAGTTACTTATAAGAGATACCAAGAAAATAAAGCTTACCGAGCGAGGCTCCGAGTTTTATGATTGTGCGAAGAACATGCTTCGATTAAAAGAACGCTTGCTTCGCGATTGGGAAGACGAAGATAAAGGTCTTATTCGTCTTGGAGCATCATCGATTCCTTCAGGATATATATTGCCTGAGGTTTTGTCCACATATCAGAGATTACATCCGAATATCCATGTAAGCATCTCGCAGACAGATTCTGAAGGTGTAGTAAAAGGTTTAACTGCACATGATTATGAGATTGGCCTTGTGGGAATGAATTTGACGGATGATGAGCTTAAATGTGTGCCGTTTTATTATGACAAGTTCGTTCTTATAACACCGCCTACGGTTAATTATAAGCCTTTATACGAGAACTATAGGTTATCGGGAAGCAGTGAGATATTAACCAAGATACTTCGCGAGCGCCCGGTAATCTTCCGTGAAGAAGGTTCGGGTTCACAGAAGACTACATCTAAGATTTTACGGGAACTCAATCTTTTGGAAGCAGATCTTAATATAACAGCCCGCCTTAACGATACCGAAGCTATTAAGAAGATGGTAGAAGGCGGACTTGGAGTTGCGATTCTTTCTGCTAAGGCTGTAGAAAACGAAGTAAATAACGGCGAAGTATATGCCTTTGACCTTCATATAAAAGAGGCTGAAAGAACACTTAATGTAATAACATACAAGCATGATAAGCTTAAGAAACACGAAGAAGACTTCATAGCATTCTTGAAGCAGTATTACGAATATACATACAGAAATTAAGGAAAAAGCGTGAGACGAAAATCTCACGCTTTTAATATTATTCTTGATTCTTTAGGTAAAAGATTGCAAGTTGAGTTCTGTCTCTTAAGCTCAGTTTTTCCAATATTGTTGAAAGATAGTTTCTTACAGTGCCTTCCGAAAGAAAGAGCTTTTGAGCGATTTCTTTATTGGAGAAGCCCTCTGCTACAAGCTGGATTACTTCGTATTCTTTTTCTGTTATACCGTATGACTCATAATTAAGTGAATCATCGGAGACAGAAGGTTTATCAGTATCTTTATTCATAAGCGATGGGAGCTTATCGATTATCGCACCGCCGAATACGCTTTGCCCGTTTATGGCTGCGTTTAATGCGGTGGGAAGAGATTTATAATCCTGCTTTAAAAGATATCCCTTTACGCCGAGTTTTAAGGCTTTAACGATATATTCGTCGTCTGAAAAAGTCGTTAAAAACAGAATTACAGCATCCTTATGCGCACGTAATATTTCTTCCGCAGCTTCAAGACCGTTCATATCATTCATACGAATGTCCATAAGCAGAAGGTCGGGAGTTAGTTCGTTATATAGACGAACGGCTTCACGACCGCTTTTGCCTTTTCCGACTATTTCAAATTCCTGTTCGGAAGAAATTATCATTTCCAAAGACATAGTTATAAGTTCATCATCATCTACAAGTAAGATTCTTTTCTTTTCCATAGTTTATTCCTTTTTAAACGGTAATCGTACAAATACGGTAAAGCCTTTGTCGGTGTAAAAACATGCGTCGCCACCGATAGATGTGGCACGGTTTTTAATATTATAAAGTCCTATACCTTCGTAATTATCTGAAGCGATTGCATCTTTAACTTTGGAAGGTATAGTTCCGTTATCCGATACGGATAAAGTGCAGAAGTTATAATTCTTATGCAGAATAACCGATACACAGTCGCCGTTAGAGTGTTTTATTATATTTGTAACGGCCTCTTTCAAAATACCTATTAAAGTAAGTTTGATATTAGCAGGCATATTTTCTTCAATATCAAGGTCAAAGGTAAGTTTGTAGTCCTTTAATTCGCTTGTTATCTCTTCAAAATTTTTACCAAGATCTATTGAGTCATCGCGGAGGTCATGCACCGATGAACGCATCTTTTCCATTGATTCATCCAAGGTATTCGACAAGAGTTCAAGTTTTGGAGCAAGATTTTCATCTTTATTAACTGTAGATATGGCACCTAGAAGCAGTATTGCGCGGGATAGGAGATGTCCTACGTTATCATGTATTTCACGTGCAATTCTGTTTCGCTCTGCCAAAGTCGCGAGATGTACCTGCTGATCTTGTTCTGATAAAAGCATTCGGTTCTTGTCACGAAGTGTATATTCAAGCTCTTTGCTGTCATCTCTTGTTTTATAAAGTGTGGCTTTATATTCGCATAATTTGGAATACATTATTAAAGAGATGCAAGTAAATCCCGATAGTAATGCAATTGAAAGAAGGAATATGAGTTTGGTCGGGAAATTGACTATAATCACGTATAGAGCTGCACTTACAAAAGGAATTGCGGTCAGCAGGCCATAAACGATTTTATTATTAAAAAGGAGACTGCATTCAAGTATAAGAAAAATGCAAACAGACATTACAACCGAATGGGTTGTAATGCCGTTTGCATTAACTACTATTGTAAGTCCTGTAGCCGCAAGGGCACGAATTATTACATCAGACAGCATATTGTTCCTTTTTCTTTGAAATTACAAGACCTGCTGCAAAGAATACCAATGCAAATAATAATTCTATACAAAGATAGGTTAAAAACTTAGTGCATATGATATTGCTTGCAGGTGTGTTATTTATAAATACAATAGCCTTATTATACCAGTAAAGCGGCAGGAACTGGGCAAGTTTTAAGATCATCGGTGACATAAACTGTGTATCAACGAATGTACCGCATAAAAAGCACATTGATAAAACAATCATATTGGAGAGCATATTTATGATGCTTTCGTCCGAAGTAATTGCACTTATGAAATATGCGAGCCCAAGTCCGATAAACATTAAGGTAAAAGTGTTCATCGAATAAAGCGCTATCTTGTCGTACGTCGTATCTCTGTTTAATACAACTGCGGCAAGAATTGTAAGACCGGTAAGAGCGATTCCTATCAAAAGTATTGCACCGATAATTCCTGCATTTCTTTTTCCAAACCGCATTCCGCTTACCGCGATACGGTTACGAATATCTTTCTCTTTCATAAAGAGAAGACAGGTGCTTATGGAGATAGCAAGCATCATAAGAAGGCTGTAACCGTTAAATGTAAATATACCTCTAAAGTATGAGCGGTGATATTCTTCTTTATTATCTGCCAAAGTAACGGTTGTATTGCTTAAATCAAGCATTTTCTCGTTTGTTAACTTAACAGCTTCATCCTTGGAATATCCACAATGTAAGTATATCACAATATTATTTAAATATGTATCGATCTTCTTTGTAAGAAGATATTCGGAAGAGTTTGTTCCCGGTGAAATATACTCTATGGCATCTTTAAACTCACCGTTTTTAACTTTTTCCTCAAATCCCGAAGGGATTATTATTGCGTAATCGTAGATATTAAACCGTATGTTGTCGTTAATTACTCTAAGATCGTCGGTTTTCGCTTTCTTTAAATCTTGAGTTTTATCTATATATTCGGTAAGACCGCGGCTTAGGGCGGAATTATCATTATCTATGATAACTACATCAAGCTTTGTTTCTTCAAATATCGTTTCGGTAGAAGAAGATGAACCCCAGGCAGTCATGTCTCCGAATACGATGAAGATTACAAAATATATGGAGATGTTTAATAAAACGGCCTTAAGCGATTTCATTGTTGCTTTAAAGACTGGCATATTTTCTCCTCCTTAAAGATATAGTGCTTATAATAAGGCATATCACGATGATGATAAGCATAGTACCTATATCAAGATAGTATTCGTGAATCTTGCCGTATGTGGCAAGGACATAAAGGCTATCTGTCAAAAGCGCTGCAGGATTAAGTCTGTTTACTATAGGGCAGTTGCTTTCAATAATCTGCTTTATCTGGAGCCACATAAGTCCGCTTAAAAACGAGCAGACCATTGAGTAAATAATAGGAAGTGAAACTCTTAAGCGCTCATTATTGCATAAGGCTCCGATAAGTACGCCTGAAGCTATTCCGACTGCACTTCCTATAGTTGTAATAAGTGCTATGTTTAAAAGCGGTGCGCCCAAAGCTATTCCGAGTACGTATTCAATGTAGAGAACCGTAACGATATTGGATAATGACTGGAAAGTAAGCCCTGCCAGCATTCCTGCAAGGATAGCCGTAAGCTTGCCGGAAGGAGAGCATTCAAAACGTTTTCCGTGTTCGCTTTTATCTGCACAGATTACCTCAAGCATTGCGGTACTGATCCATGAACCGAAAAGTGATGCCATAGCGAGAAGTGAATAAAAATACTGTATATACGGAGATGTGTTGCAACCAAAGTCATGTTCTTCGATAATGTTTAAATTTTGCGATATCATCTGAACTGCGGATTCCATATTCTCCGGATGATCACGCATGATGTCTTCCAAAACAGTCTTTTTATTTTCATATTCACGGACAATTTCGTTAAGAATAGTAGCATCGTAGCCGTTGAAAGGTACTATTGTTTCTATACCGGAATCCGCTATAAGATAGAAACCTGATATAGATCCTTTATTCATGGCATTTATAGCTTTTTCTTTTGAAGTATAGGTTGTTGCGTTAAGTAATTTCACATCGCCGTCCGTCTCTTTTGACAATTCGTCAATAACAGAGATAAATGGTGAGTCTTCAGAAGTAGTGCTTACAATGCCGATATCAATTGTGGACATTGAATCCGGGTCGTCTGAGATAAGGTTTCCGAATCCCAGGAAAAAGGCCGTAGCGAGAACAAGCGGAAACAGGAAGTTCCAACCGATTATCCATCTTTGTCCGGCAAGCATCTTTAACTGATATGTGTAAAGTCTTCCAAACATTAATCTCTAAGCTCCTTTCCCGTAATCTCCAAGAATACATCGTTTAAAGTAGGAAGTTCGGTAGTTACATGACCGAACGGGATATTGTTTTCTGTAAGGTAACTTAAGATATGAACGAGATTATGCTCGCCACCGTTACACTTAATAATAATGTCGTTGTCGTCTTCACTGATTTTATAGACGTGACGAATTTCCTTTAAATCTTCCATAATCTTCTCGGTTTTATTCGGAAGACCGATTCTTATGGTTTCACGATTCATAAGAGAAGATTTAAGCTCTGCGGAAGTTCCGTTTGCAACGTTTTTACCTCGATCCATTATAACGATGCGGCTGCAAAGTTCTTCGACTTCTTCCATGTAGTGTGAAGTATAGATAATTGTCGCGCCGTCTTTATTCATCTTCTTTATGCCTTCGAGTATTGCGTTTCGGCTTTGAGGATCGACTGCGACGGTCGGCTCATCGAAGATTATAAGTTTAGGCTTATGAGCGATTCCGCAGGCAATGTTAAGACGTCTTAAAAGACCGCCGGAAAGCTTTTTCGGCTTTTGCTTTGCGTAATCCGTAAGACCTGTGAACTCCAAAGCTTCTTTTACATACTGTTTACGAAGGTTTTTATCGTTTATGTATAATCCGCAAAAGAAGTCAATGTTTTCATATACGGTTAGGGTATTTATTACCGCAACGTTTTGCATTACTACACCGATTTGGCGCTTTAAGTCATATGCGGAAGGCGTCATTTCTTTTCCGAAGACTGTAATTTCTCCTTTGTCGAACTGTAAGAGCGAGAGAAGGCAGTTTATGGTTGTGGTTTTACCTGATCCGTTTGGACCGAGGAGACCAACGATTTCTCCTTCTTCAATGTGGAGGGAAAAGTGGTCGACCGCCACATTATCTCCGTATCTTTTAACAAGATTATCTATTGATACAACATATTCACTCATAACTAACTCCTTTGTTGAATTTATTTATTGTTCGTAGATTATAATATAACATTAAAGTGGGTGATAGTAGTGAGTACAGTCATAACTTTAAATGACAAATGTCATAAAAAACCGGAAGCTTAAAAGATAAGCTTCCGGCATGGAATCATTGATTATTTTTTATTTCGCATTTTAAGTTTAAGCAGTGCCACGGCCTTTCTGGCATCTGTGAGTGTAGTGGAATTCTCACCTACGACATTGGTTTCTATGCCTTCAGCACTTTTATTAATATCAACGATTGTATCCATATATTGATTGGTTACGACGAAAGCACCTTGAACGCCGACGAAGGTAACTCCGACTAACGGGATATTACGCTCACCGATAGAATTAATCGCAGAGGCAAAATCTATATTTGAATTGCCCCAGCTGTCGCATGATACGATAGCACCGTCAGCACGCATGGATTCAACCATAGCGCCTACGCGGTAGCCGGTATATTCCTTACTTACATTATCCTGCGGGATTCCCGCAACGATAATGCCCATGTAATCTATATCTGTATCTTCCGATAATACTTCATTTAAAGGGTCTCTGAAGTGATGAAGTGTTGTTTCTTTCGTGGATGGTCCGATTCCCATAAGCTACCTCCTTAGTAAAGTGCACGGAGCGCGCCGTCTCTGTATTCATTAGGAGTCAACATTATAGGTGAGCCTTCCGAATCAATGATAGAGCGACCGCCGTTAAAACCTGAAGGTTCTTGTGGCATATAATGTGTATCATACATGGCACCTTGACCTGATACAAGCTTTACCAGCACGACCTTTTTAGCATCAGTCCTTATCTTATCATTAAAGGTATGCTTTTCTGTTGCATCCTGACTTTTCATATTCTTTAAAAGAGCACGGATATTCTGGCAGTAATCGTCGATAGCTTTGTGTACACTGTCGGGACCGGATCTTGAAAAACCGGCCTTACTCTGTAACTTACAATCAAAGACTATTATATAATCATTATCTCCGGGGGTTCCGGGCTTATTAAAGATAACCTGCTCATCCAGGAATCCGTCTGAGTTACCGAAAGCGCAGACCTGGTTACCGTCTTCATCGGAACCGGCTATAAGTCCGTACACGCCTGTTAAAGTGCGGGTAATCCCTGATCCGAGCTTTCCTAAAGCTTTCGTACTTATAGGGAAAATATCCATTATCGAATCAACGTGAGTATGCCTTGCAGTAGGTTCAATAATTCTTATATCGATTGATTTAATTAATTCGTTGTATGTCAAATATTCCTTATAATCTGTAGGAATTATAAGGTCATATGTGTTTTCTTTTTTAATAAGTTTAAATTCCTCACCAAACATTACATCTTCAACATGAAAGGACTGGATGGTGAGAGTGCGTAAGATAGTTTCTTTTTCCATAATATACCTTCATTGAATAAAGAAAGCCGCAAAGGGAAAGCCCCTTTGCGGCCATAATCTTTATACCTTTGCGTTATACTCATAAGGAAGTGGAACAACACTACCAGGGGAGTCAAGAACCTCCAACTGATGTAAAGCTTCCTTAACGATAGCATACTGCATTTCATTATCGTGCGGAGCACCTGCGTTTGCTCCCATAGGAACGAGTGGTGCTACGGCACGAGGTGTTCCGGTCTGTTTAACAACAGGCGGAAGTGCCGCAATAATTACAGTAGGGATACCAATCTCCTCAATTGCTCTCTGCACCAATACTGCAGAGCGGTGACAAGTACCTCAGCCTGCGGTAAGAACGACTGCATCTACATTGTGATCTTTGAAGATGCGGGCAATAGCAGGACCGGTTTCGTTCTTAAACTTCTCCTGATTGCCGCCGCCGCCCATGAAACCGATATGAATATCGGACACTTCTTTAATTACACCGTCACGAGCAAGCTCGAAAAGTCTGTCGATAGGGAACATACAGTTGATATCCTTGTTAACATCACTGTTATCATATCCACCGTGTGAAACCATAAGGTCGGAGCTTTTCATCTTGTCCGGATAAATCTCACGGAATGTAAAGTCACCTGCGAGATTGAATCTCTTATCGCCCTTGAAATGAACGCCTGCTGCTGTAGCGATGGCAACTTTCATTTCGTTTAAAGGCTTTGTTACAGGTGCCCATACAGGAGGCGGTGTAACCGGAACGTATATTTCGGACTGAAGTCCCTTAAATACGTTATTAGCCATGGCTTATTCTCCTTTCCGGTTCGATTCACTCATCGAATCCATTATAGATTGTCTTTTCATTTGATTACTTAAATAGGTTTCATTTACTTCATCGCTTAACTGCTCGATAAAGCTCATGTTAAAACCTACTTCCTGACCGCATTTTATTGGATAGTCTGTGATGAGCATCCTTAAAGGAATCTCTAAATATCCCAAGCGGCCTTTTAAATCTATTCCTACGGAACCGTCAGTTACTTTAACGATGACGCCTTCCATATAGATTATTTTATCTCCGTATTGCATAGGCAAGTTACGAGTACTTCTCGCGTCTCTTATCGCTCATAGGAAGAGAAGTCTCATTCTTTACAAGCTCGATCGGCTTACCTGTTACGTTGCTGATAAGTTCGATGTTGTTGTCCTTAACTGCAGGATTCCATTTTCTTTCGGCAGGTTTAACTTCTTCGCCGTTCATGCGGGCCTTAAGCATGCATAAAGCACGGATTGCATCTTCAGGACAAAGGGTATTGTTAGCAAGAACTTCGTTCTCGATACCGCCTTCGGACTTGTTGTTATCAACCATGGAAACCATGTACTTGTTACCAACAACCAAAGCACCCTGGTTAGCGCAGAATGATAATCCCACAACCGGGATACCGCGCATACCGATCTGCTCGATATGACTTGCGAAGTCGATATGGTTATTACCGAAACCTTCTGTTGTAACGAATGCACCGTCAACTTCCAAAGCTTCACATGTCATACCTACACGGCGTGATACGTAGAACTTCTCGGCGTTGATCTGAGGTGAACCGACAAGAACAACACCGCAAAGGTCAACTTCCTTATCGTATAAGCACTCAAGTACGAGTGGTTCTCTCCAGTAGTGTCTGGACATTTCCTTACTTGCAGGTCCGATACATGTAAGAGCGTGGATACATCCGTCTAAAACTTCAAGCGGCGATACCACAACAGGTACGTTACCTAAGTCTACGTTAGGACGGGCACCCAATACACCTACAGGCTCCTGAGGGAGAAGCAGGTTATCATGCATAGCACCCTGGCCCATGATTTCCTTAACGATAACGACTTTCTTCTTGCCCGGACGACGATACTGTTCGAAAGTCTCTTTATTTACTATTAATGATTCGTCATCGAGTTCCTTTAATGCGGCACGAATCTCTGCAGTGATAACATCAGAAGCAGAGTGTGCTGCCAAAGGTCCCGGACGCTCCATGTTAGTACCGGCTTTAATTGTAACCTGAGTCTTAATGAAGATGTCCCCCATGTCAGGCGCACCCGGACGGTTCCACATGATATTTTCGTCAAGGTAACCTTCGGATGAACCGAATTCACCGATCTGAACTCCGTTATCGTCGGTACCTGTTACCATCATGATAACTCCGTCTAAAACTCTTGTTATACCGGAACCTAATTCAGAGCCTTTTTCCTTAACGGCGATAGGCTGAACGTCCATAATTGTTTCTGAATAGGTATGATATTTGTCAGGAGTGATAATCTCAATCTTAAGGTCGTGAACTAACTCCTGTGAAGCAATTGCTTCTTGTTCGATTCCTTCACGAATCGTAAGGACAGTGCCATTGATCTCAGTCTTTGGACCTCTTCTTACTTCTGTAATCTTATAATGGTGTCTTGTAAGAGAACGAAGAAGCTTAGGCTCGCCTGTGACTGCAGAGCTTGTAGCAGCAGCGCAGGAAGCGGCTTTTGAACTCATACCCATCGGCATTTCGATGTGGATGTCGCGTCCTTCGCCAATCTGGATCTTAAGTGTGCCGTTAAACATCGGTTTACTCATATCTACAGGGCCTTCTGCGGTAGAAGCGGACTCTGTGGCAGCTTCTTTAACTTCCTGAACTTTATCAATCTTATCTGCTGTTATAGGTGTTAAAGAATCATATGTGTCCTTTAAAGTTGAACCCATAACCTGACCGATTGTTAAAGCGCCGTCAAGATTAAGAAGTCCTGAGTCTACAAGGTCCGGGAAAATTGCCGGGTCTTCGAGATCATGGTTTGAAAGAACAGTGCCTGACTCTCTGCGGCAACAGAGTACGGCAGGGTCGTTTTTATGCTCGTTAGCATATTCCAAACTTATTGACATAATGTCCTCCTTTCTTAATTTTCTGATACAGGAAATGGTATCTCTATGTTAATATTTTTTCCTGACTTGATGTCAATGCGAAGGATTCCGTCAGAACCTAAATCATATACTGCATGGAAATCTTCGCCGCCGTTATCGGCTTTTGCAGGAGCAACAGGAGCTTCTCCCGCAACTTTCTTTGACTTGGTAAGGTGACGCATACGCTCTAAGCCTACCGTATCAAATATATGGTCAATCTGATGATGAACCGTCAAATTCATTGTAGGAGCTGAACCCATAACTGTGTTGGTACAGTCTGAACAGTTACCTATAAGTATATCGGTGCAGCCTGCCTTCTTAAAGTTAAGACACTTCTGTGCCTGGCCCGGACAGTTACCCGGATTCTCACACTTTAACGTACCCTTAACGTCCATAGCCTGCTTACAACTCTGTACAAGTACAACTTCAGCATTCATTTTCTTGGCAATGTCACGCATTCTTTCTTCGTTACCACCGCAAGCACAAACCAAAAGTCCTAACTTTGCGCCCTTTAAATCTTCGAAAGGTTTGGTAACAATGATGCCGCCTGTGGTCTTGGTGATAGGAGTATCAAGAGTGGTAGGTTTTCCTGTAAAAGGTCCTCCCATGATGATTTCACCGTAATCTCCGTCGATACCGCCGGCGCGTTCAATTAATTCGCCGACTGTGGTTCCAATCGGAACATCGAAGAATACTCTTGAATGTGTACCGCCTTTAAGCTTACCTGCAACTGTTAAGTTCTTGGTAATAACAGGGCGACGAAGCTTAACTGCTTCATATACACGCTGTACTGTCTCGATATTGATAACAACGGAATCTGCTGCGGACGGAAGATCTGTAGGAGCAAGAAGCTTACCTAAGACTTCACGAACGATAGCCCGCTCTTCGCCCATAGGATATAAATCCGGGAGAAGATGATAAGAGATTCCGTCTTCTTCTTTACATAACTTCTTTAAGATTTCGATTTCTTCTTTGTGCTTTTCCTTGATGGCGATAATACCCTTAGCTGCATTGCATAACTTCATTACGATCTTAAGACCTTCGATAATCTTCGAAGGGTCCTCATGAAGCTGCTTCATGTTATGCTCTAAGAGAGGCTCACATTCAGCTGCGTTAACAAGAATGTATCCGCCCTTAAGGTCGATATTGCATTTAACTGCAGTAGGAAAGCCTGCGCCACCCATACCTACAAGACCTGATGCCTCGAGAAGCTCCTTATCGGTCTTGCCTAAAAGCTCGACAAATTCGTCTTTCTCGGCATTCGGCTCCTTTGCATCTATAATTATTGCGGTATCGGTAACTTCGCTTACGATTCCATTATAAGGTGAGTGGATCGGTGCGCCTAAGCCTGTAGGACTCGCAATTAACTGCCCGCGCTTAACACTGTCCATTTCCTTAACGCATGCGGCACAAGGTGCGCCGATATGCTGCTTTAATAAGATAGTATATTTCATTAGGTTATCCTCCCTATTGTATTTGGCGGAAGTATGTGGGAATCGAACCCACCAAGGATAGTTAAGTACCCCTCACACGGTTTTGAAGACCGGGGAGACCACCAGTGTCTCAGCTACTCCCATATATATCCATAGATCAACATTAGCAAATGGCTATAAGTTATTATCTTGTTAGTTGACCTTATTAGTGTTATTATATAGGTCGAGACCATACTAATGCAGTTTATATTATTATAGGTAATTATGGGGGATTAAGCAATTGGCATAATGCTATTTTGCGTGAACTTTTATACGTGTTTAATATGTATAATTGATACATGTATAAGTATAGTCAATTAATCAATAGAGATTTATTATAACGGAGGGTTTTACTATGTTTAAGGAGCCGAGAAATCTTGACTACAGCTATGCGCTTAAGACGATTGATTCGCATACGGTAGGAGAGTACACAAGAATTATATACGATGGTTTCCCTGCACTTAAGGGAGATACCATGATGGAGAAAAAGCACGACCTCCAGAAGAACTATGATTTTCTTCGTACCGCGCTTATGCTTGAGCCGAGAGGACACCGTGATATGTTCGGTGCAGTTCTTACAGAGCCTTGCAATAAGGAAGCTGATTTTGGCGTTATCTTCCTTGATTCCGGCGGATGTCTTAATATGTGTGGTCATGGTTCGATAGGTGTTGCATCAATGGTGGTTGAGACCGGTATGGTACAGGTAACAGAGCCTTATACAGAGGTTACGCTCGATACGCCTTCAGGATTAATTAAGACCAAGGTTCATGTAGTTAATAAAAAAGCAGTTGACGTTACTATAACGAATGTACCTGCATTTCTTTATAAGAAAGACATCGTGCTTAATATCGCACCGTACGGTGATATCCATATGGATGTATCTTTCGGAGGTTCGTTCTTTGCACTTGTTGATGCTGATAAGATTAATGTTGCAATCGATCCTTCCAATGCAGAAGAGTTATCAAAGCTCGGAATGAAGATCCTTGAAGAAGTCAATAAGAAAGAGACATTTAAGCATCCGACACTTGATATCGATACGGTTGATCTTACAGAGTTTTATACACATAAGTGTAGTAGCGATGCAAACATGAAGAACTGTGTAGTATTCGGCGGAGCACAGATTGACAGAAGTCCGTGCGGAACCGGTACATCAGCTAAAATTGCAACGCTTTTTGCGAAGGGCGAATTGAAGAAGAACGAGAAGTTCGTGTATGAATCTATTACGGGTTCTAAGTTCATCGGTGAAGTTATAGATGAAGCAACAGTGGGAGATTATAAGGCGATTATCCCGCAGATAACGGGAAGTGCTTATATAACAGGCCTTAACACTTGGTTCATCGACGAAGACGATCCATTAAAGTACGGATTCATGATGTAAATAATATAAAACAGCGTAATATCCGGGCGGGAGAGGGACTCCCGCCTTTTTACTTGACAAATTAAAATTTGGTGATAGAATAAATAAGTTGCGATTAAAGAAAAATAGTTTTTTATTGCGGGGAAATGAGATTTCCGCATGAAAGGATTAGTGATTTTTAATGAAGAAGAAAATAGTGGCTTTTGCGCTTTTATTTTGTATGCTTTTTACTGCATCTGCTAAGGCAAGCGCAAGTACTGCTTCAGGTAACGCAGAAAAGTCGACCGGTAATGTATACGGTCAGTCATACATAATTTTTGGTGAAGATCTTAGCGACGATCAGAAGAAGACAGTTCTTAATCTTCTCGGCGTAGTTGAAGAAGAACTTCCGCAGTACAAGATTCTTACGGTAAGCAATAAGGAAGAACATAAGTATCTTGATGCATTTGTGGACAAGGATAAGATTGGTACCAAGGCATTTTCATCGGTTAAGTTTATTCCGAAGGCTCCGGGTACAGGACTTAAGATTACAACTCATAACATTGATTATTGTACGGTATCAATGTATCAGAATGCTCTTATAACAGCAGGCGTTCAGGATGCCGAAGTTGTTATCGCTGCACCTTTTGAGTTATCGGGTACCGCAGCACTTATCGGAATCGTTAAGGCATATTGTGATATGACGGGCGCAGAACTTGATGAGCAGGTACTTATGGTAGCAACCAATGAGCTTGTTCTTACGGGTAAGCTTGGAACATACCTTGGAGATACGGATAAGGTTGCCGAGTTTATAGCATATGCAAAGCAGCTTGTTGTATCAGAAGATCTTGAAAGCGAAGAAGAAATAAGAGACGCCGTTAAGGAAGCGGCCGGGGAATTTGACATGGAGCTTACCGAAGCGCAGGTAACACAGGTTGTAGACCTTCTTAGAAAGATTGCGGTTATGGATATAGATCCGCATGCACTTGCTCAGCAGGCAAGCGATATGTATAACGCACTTAAGGCAATGGGCATAGACCTCGATAAGATGGATGCTAAATCAATAATCGACCTTATCAAGAACTTTTTCCAGGAAATACTCGATTTCCTTACAAGTCTTTTTAATTAATAGGATTATGAAATGAAAACGCCGCAGATATTCTCTGCGGCGTTTTTTTTATTATTGATGGAAGATTAGATTTCTCCTACCTTTTTGTTAAGCATAAGAACGATTGACGTTACAAGGAATCCTGCGGAACAAAAGGCGAGAAGGAATGAGCTGCCAAGTCCCTGTAAGATTGCGCCCGCAATAACCGATGCTATCGGAATCAGACCCTGTGATAAGATGCCTAAGATACTTGTAACTTTGCTTAGTTTATCTTTATCGACAACTCTCATAAGGACCGTACTTATCGGGATATTGATAAACGAAAGTATGAATCCCACAACGAGAATGCCGAGAGATAATATTATGAGAAATGCATTAATCGACTTGTTATTTGCAACGAATATAACATAACTTAAAGTGAGGCCGACTATGAGTAAGGCTTCGACAAAAAGTCTTCCGGCAACTTTTTTGCCGCACTTATCTTCCTGCTTTTTACCGCTTAATATAACGGATGCAACAAGGGAGGTTAACCCCATTAATACACTGAAGACTGAAATCCACATCTCAGGCTTTATAAAGCTTTTAAAAAGATATGTCGGAGCATTTGCAATGTCGGTCTTTACAAAGTAAGGCAAAAAGTTACTTGTGATAGGTGCAAAGAAGAAGTTGATGAAAAGAATTGCTAACACAAGCGCAAGTATTGCTTTACGGGATGTTAAGTATACGAAGCCTTCCTTCATATCTGAAAGCGCAAGCTTAACAGTCATTTTGTCGTCTGATTTTACGAAGTCATATCTTATGAACATCTCGGATACTCCGGATAATATGAAGCATATGCCGACAATCATGAATAATACCTGGATAGGAAGTAATGTATAAAGAATTCCCGCAAGGATTATTCCAAGGATTCCCTCTGCAGAGCTTTTAATGGCAAAGTATGAATTGGCCTGCTGTAACTTATCTTCAGGAACGATGTGAGGAAGCAGCGCGCCTGATGCCGGGTTAAATATACCGCTTACGCCGTTACCTACAATACCGATTGCAAATAAAATGATAAGGTGTGCCATGCTGCTTCTAAAAAGTATCATAAGTATTGTTGCGGCTATTATGAGGGCGCCCTTCATATAATCGCACGTGAACATGATTTTTGCTTTATTGAATCTGTCGCCGAGTACTCCGCCTACGGGGGTTAAAAGAAGCAGTATCGCTCCGCAAAGTGCAAGGTAAAGTCCTTGCAAGAATGCATTATTGTTTGTTATCTCAAGTATATAGAAGCTTACTGCAAAGCTGTATAAAAGCGCTCCGAGCTCGGATACGAGTGCGCCGAAAAACACGAGCCTGAAATTCCTGTTTGAAAATACGTTGCTCATAACATCTCTCCTTTTTAACGAAATTTATGTTCGGTTAACCTTATGAGGCAATTATATTAATGACAGCCGCGTATGTAAATAGAATTTTGCTATCAGGTTAGAATAATGACTTGACAGGTTGAAAATGGAGTGTGTCGGTGGCTTTTTGATATTTGAAGCATACTTGTAGACAGAGTTTAAAAATGATATGATACTTTTGGTATTTTACGGAGGATATTATGTTGGGAAATTATAGTTTAATGATGTTTGTAATTGTGTGCCCGGCAGTTTTCTTGGCGGGATTTGTAGATGCGATTGCGGGCGGCGGCGGAATGATATCGCTTCCTGCTTATATGATGAAGATAGGTGCGCATAATGCGGTCGCGACGAATAAGATGTCGTCTGCGATAGGAACTGCGGTATCAACCTACAGATATTGTAAGAACGGTTATATAGACTGGATGCTTGCAATACCTACGGTTATTCTTTCATTTATCGGTTCCGTTATAGGAGCAAATCTCGTTCTTATGACGGGCGATATGGCAATTAAGATAGTGCTTCTTTGCACATTGCCGATAATAACATTTCTTGTATTCAAGAATAAGGATCTTAAGCCAATCAATAAGTTTAATCTTACAAGAAAAGGCGTACTTATCTGGGGAAGTGTGTTGAGTTTTATAGTCGGAATATATGACGGCTTCTATGGCCCTGGCACAGGAACTTTTTTACTGTTAGGCTTTACGCTTATATTGGGACTTGATGTTAAGACCGCATCCGGTAATGTGAAGTTATGCAATCTAACATCCAATGTTGCGGCACTTGCAACATTCCTTATTCATGGGCAGGTACTTATACTTCTTGGTGCTACGGCAGCAGTATTTTCAATAGCGGGACATTATACGGGTTCAAGCCTTGTTATGAAGAACGGAATAAGAATCGTTCGCCCGATAATGCTTATTGTTATTTCGATATTGTACATTAAGATATGCTATGAAGCGTTTTTTTAGAAAGGAAATATAAATGGAAATTTACGGAACAATGGGGCCTTCATGTAAGAATGCGGAGGTACTTTATAAGTTAATCGGAAACGGAATGACGGGAATTAGACTTAATCTATCCCATGCCATGCTTCCGGACTTCATGGAAGGATTGGAAGAGTTACATAAGGCTTGCAAATTATCCGGTAAGGATATTGATATCATGGCAGATATCGAAGGCCCGGAGCTTAGAATCGGCGCATTAAAGAATGAAATGAATCTTACCGAAGGCTCATATGTCTTATTTGCAACGGAAGAAGATGAGAATACGATTCCTGTTATGAAGGAATTACTTGAGTATATTGATAAAGAGACGGAAGTTTTACTTGATGATGGTAAGATACTTCTTAACCGTGACGGCAATGCATTTAAGGTTATGCGAGGCGGAGTGCTTTCTTCAAGAAAGAGTATCAAGCTTGTCCATAAAGAGATTAAGCGCGATACCTTAACGGTTAACGACTTTAAGAATATAAGCGCTTTTAAGAAGCATAATGTAACGAAGGTTATGCTCCCGTTTGTTCGTAATAAGGATGATATAAAAGCTCTTCGCTCCGCACTTGATACGGCGGATTGTCATGACGTTAAGATCTATGCGAAAATTGAGAACGAAGAAGGCGTTGCAAATCTTGACGGAATAATTGAAGAGTGTGATTGTATAGTAATTGCAAGAGGCGATCTTGGTAATGCGTACGGACTTACGAAGCTTCCTATAATTCAGGAAGAAATCGTTAAAAAGTGCGTAATGGCAAAGCGCGAGTTCCTTATAGTTACGGATATGCTTGCATCCATGTGTGAAAGCAAGATTCCGACACGTGCTGAGACTTCGGATATATATAGAGCGGTTATGGAAGGCGCAAGTGCATTAATGCTTACCAACGAGACTGCGATAGGTAAGAATCCGACCGATGCAATGAGGGTAATGAAGGAAACTGTCGAAGAGACATTAAAGTATAAGAATAACTAGGTAGATTATGGATATTTTCTCTTATATGCGAGAACAGAATAGTAAGTCCGACTCACCGCTTGCGGGAAGATTACGCCCGCGAACGATAGAGGAAGTCGTGGGACAGGAGCATATCATTGGTAAGGATAAGCTCCTTTATCGTGCGATTAAAGCGGATAAGTTATCGTCTGTCATATTCTACGGACCTCCGGGAACCGGTAAGACAACACTTGCGCGCGTTATTGCCAATACTACATCAGCGGACTTTAAGCAGATTAATGCCACATCCGCGGGCAAGAAGGACATGGAAGAGGTTGTTGCAATTGCGAAGGATAACCTCGGCATGTACGGTAAGAAGACGATCCTATTTATCGATGAGATTCATAGATTTAACAAAGCTCAGCAGGATTATCTTCTTCCGTTCGTTGAAGACGGAACGATAATATTAATTGGTGCAACAACCGAGAATCCTTATTTTGAGGTGAACGGAGCGCTTTTATCCCGTTCCATTATATTTGAACTTAAGAAATTAACGTCTGATGATATAAAAGTTCTTATTCGCCGCGCTATAGAGGATACGGAGCGCGGTATGGGTGCATATAACGCGGTTATAGATGATGATGCGGTAGAATTTTTGGCAGATATGTCATCGGGTGACGCAAGGTCCGCACTTAATGCCGTAGAACTTGGCGTATTAACGACGGAACGCTCTTCTGACGGCAAGATTCATATAACTATGGATGTGGCATCGGAATGTATTCAGAAGCGCGCATTAAAGTATGATAAAGATGGAGACAATCATTACGATACGATATCGGCTTTCATTAAAAGTATGAGAGGCTCGGACCCTGATGCCGCAACTTATTATCTTGCAAAGATGCTTACTGCAGGCGAGGATATTAAGTTTATCGCACGTCGTATTATGATTTGCGCAGCGGAGGATGTGGGACTTGCAGACCCTAATGCTTTACAGGTTGCGGTGGCAGCAGCATTGGCAGTGGAACGTGTGGGCATGCCTGAATCGCAGATTATTCTTTCGGAGGCAGTAAACTATGTAGCAACGGCACCGAAGAGTAATTCCTGTGTAAATGCGATATTTAAGGCAAATGACATAGTAGCCAATAATCCTAACGAGAAAGTACCGACGCATTTACAGGATCATCACTATGGTGGCGCGGACAAATTAGGTCACGGCATAGGATATAAGTATGCGCATGATTTCCCGAATCATTACGTAGAGCAGCAGTACTTACCTGACGGGCTGACGAATGAAGTAATCTTCGAGCCGGGAAGTATAGGATACGAAAAAGAAATAATAGAATATTTTAATAAGATTAAAGGAAAAGATAAGAATTAATTGCGAATTGGCTTGAAGTAACGCTAATAAAGTGTTTTAATAGTAAATACACGGTAATACATATTTTCGGGACACCGAAACTATTATTTATGGGGGATTTAATATGAATTACGAAACAATGTCCAAGGAAGAACTCCTTAAGGAGAAGGCAAGTCTTGAAGAGTTTTACAAGAAGTATCAGCAGATGGGCCTTACACTTAACATGGCACGTGGTAAGCCTTCAACAGCACAGCTTGATCTTTCATCACCTATCTTAGATGTACTTACAAGCAAATCGGATTTCAAGTCTGTTGACGGTGATGTACGTAACTATGGTGTGTTAAGCGGTATTACAGAAGCCAAAGAGCTTATGAGTAAGGTTATGGAGTGCGGAATGGATGAGATTATCATCGGTGGTAACGCATCCCTTACTCTTATGTATGATTCAATCTGCCGTGCTTATACACATGGTGTACTTGGTTCAACACCTTGGTGCAAGCTTGATAAGGTTAAGTTCTTATGTCCTGTACCGGGATATGACAGACATTTTACTATAACAGAGCATTTCGGAATCGAAATGATCAATATTCCTATGACACCTACCGGTCCTGACATGGATATGGTAGAAAAGTACGTTAATAACGATGCTTCGGTTAAGGGTATCTGGTGCGTACCTAAGTATTCCAATCCTCAGGGTATTACATATTCTGACGAGACGGTTAAGAGATTCGCTAATCTTAAGCCTGCAGCAGAAGACTTCAGAATCTATTGGGACAATGCTTATGCAGAGCATCATCTCTATGCGGATAAGCAGGACAAGCTCCTTCCTATTATGGAAGAGTGCAAGAAGGCAGGCAATCCTGATATGGTATATGAGTTTGCATCTACATCCAAGATGTCACTTGCGGGCGCTGGTATCTCTGCTATAGCAGCATCCAAGAAGAATATCGATGATATCTTGAAGCTTATGAATGCACAGGCAATTTCTTACGACAAGGTTAATATGCTTCGTCACGTAAGATTCTTTAAGGATATCAACGGACTTCGTGCTCATATGATGAAGCAGGCAGATCTTCTTCGTCCGAAGTTTGAGATGCTTCTTGAAATGTTCGATAAGGAATTAAAGGGTATCGGAGCAGGTTCTTACCTTAGACCGCTCGGCGGATATTTCATTACTTATCAGACAGTTGATGGATGTGCAAAGAGAGTAGTCGAGCTCTGTAAGGAAGCAGGAATGGTTATGACAGGCGCAGGTGCTCCTTTCCCATATAAGAAGGACCCTAACGATAATATCATTCGTATCGCTCCGTCACTTCCACCAGTAGAAGAGCTTAAGACAGCGGGTGAGTTATTCATCATCTGTGTAAAGCTTGCTACAGTAGAGAAGTTACTTGCAGGCAAGTAAGGTCTATTAATAATGTTATGTATAATCAACCGCGGATTCTGTAGGGTTCGCGGTTGATTTTTGAATATATCGTACGAAAGATAGGAAATGTTTTTTTATGATAACAGTCGGGGACTTGATTGAAAAAGAACGCGCCAGAGTGGGGGTATCACGAGATAAACTCGCATCCGGAATATGCACACAGCAGGCATTATATCGCGTTGGAGTAGAGGATTCGGTTACGGATGTGTTAACCTTTGAAATATTGTTTGAAAGAATGGGCCAATCTGTGGATAGCCTTGAGTATATATTATCACGGGAAGAGTATGATAAAATCTTAATGCGTGATGAGATAGAAGATAGGATAATGTGCGGAAATGCTGTTGATGCAAAGAGCATGCTTGATAAGTATAAGTTATTATATGGAGAATTAGAAGGCGCCGAGGAGATGTATTATTATAGGACGTTGGCGGCTATTGAATTATATTGTGGTGATAATATATTTGAATATAAAGAAGGTCTTCAGTATATATCAAAGGCTATAAAACTGACTTTAAATGGTGTGAATCGCTATAATTATACAGAATACCTTTATTCAACATATGAAGTTGAAAATATACTGATGTATATTAAGGCATTATGTATGACGGGAAAAGTTAAGAAAGGTGTAGATTTACTGATTGAGTGTTTTGTTTATTTGGCAGGAAAATGGAGCGATGAAACCCTTAAAGTTAGGGTATTGCCTAAATGTGTATATCTAATGGTGGAGTATGGGGAAAGTATTATAGAGAATGAGACGTTAGTAACTTATTTGGAAAAAGGAATAGGTCTGTTACGAGCAAATAGCATAATATATATGTTAAAACCACTTGTTGAGAAATTGATTGAGAGTTATAAGAGAGTCGGAGACAGAGATAAAGTGGATTATTGGATGTCATATTTTAATCTGCTTTATGAATTATATAATGAATACGATAACGGAAGAAGACAGGATGCCTTATTCTATAGGTGGACGACAGCTTCATATTTTCTTGAGTCAGAGGTAATAAGAGATGAGCGTATGGCACAGGGTATGACACAAATGGAGCTTGCAGATGGAATATATAAGAATATTGCATCAGTGTCTAATATAGAAAAAGGAAAAAGCTCACCTAATAAGAATAAATATAAGGCAATAGTTGAAAAACTGTCAATTAATAAAGAGCGAATCAGTGGTTTTGTAATCGCAGATTCCTTGAAAAGAATACGGCAGATAGCAGAAATTAAGGAAATGACTGCAAGAGGGGAAACGGCTAAAGTTCTTGAATTAACGGAGGAAAGACCTGACCAAAGTGAGAAAGAAAAGCGCTTGTTTAAAGCATATAGGGGCATTGTTCAATATGAAGGGGTGACTGATAAGAATATAAAACTTGAGGCGATGAAAGAAAATGTTAAGGGAATATATGACCTTGAAAGGGAAGAGTATATAAGACGACCATTTCAGGCAGAGATGGATATAATAACGGCATACCTTGCAAATCTCAGACAGATAGATGGAGCCAATACTGATATCATAGCAGATAAGTTATTGAAGTTATACAAAGATACAAAAGTGGATTTGAGGTACTGTTATAGACAGTATACATCAGTATACTTGTTAGGAATCGGCAAAGACAAAAAGAGTAAAATAAATAACCCTAATAAGGCAGAACACGATTTTATTCAATATTGTGTTGATACGGGTAAAGGATCAGCATTAGTTGGGTTGAATTGGTGGACAGGATACTATAATTCATCCGATGAAAGTAGTAGAAAAGAGTATCTATATAAGGGATTTATGTATGCGAAGCTGTATAAATATAAATATGCACACAGTTTGGAAAGCTATTTTTACAGATTATATCCACCTGATGGTGTATAAGCGGGTAGTGGAAGTGGATCGGGGATTGTAGGCTCATCATCGCCATTAACGTAGTAATATGTATTAGAATAGACAAGAGTTTTGAGGTCTATTTGGGATGCGAATAGTGTGATAATTGTAATTATAGTTAATGTGATGGTAGTAAGTATGATGCGCTTTAAACTCATGTTAGTAACCTCCTGTTATCTTTGCTTCAGAGCAATGCTACCAAATAAGTATAGTTTTGTATATACATTTTCGCGTTAAAAAATTTCAACCGAAAATGTATATACACTGTTTTTTATGAAGCGTAGCATTTATAGTATCTGCAGATAATAAAGAACGAAATCTAATTATTCTATACAATAGTTAGTCTCGGGAGGGAAGGAGGAAAAGCAATGAAAAAGAAATACACTAAACCTGTAATAAGAATTATTACAATTAGTGTCGATGGTGGTCATGGGTCAAAGAAGTGTCAGGGAAGATGCCATAAGGGTGGAAGTTAATCTTTATAAGTCAAATCAGACTGATGTTTAACCGGTAGCTAAATATCAGTCTGATACTTTGTGTGCTAGAGAATACTAAGTACTGGAGATAACGCAGTGAAATATAATATTGATAACTATGTGTATGATTCTCAAAATAATATAATATATCCTAACACTGTGAATGAAGATGATTTGAATGATATCTTAGATGACAGTAGAATGGACGAAGAATACAGCGCAGAACTTAATAGGCTGGAGAAAAGTGTTGATAAAAATTGCAATTTGAACGATAGATTTATTGAAACGGCGGGAATTGTTTTAACATATAATTGCAATTTTAGATGTAATTATTGTAGTCAATCATCGGCCTGTGGAGATTTAAATCTGTTGTCAGATTTTGATATAAAGGCCTTTGTCAACGAATTATTGAGAAGAAAGAAACTTGAGAATTTAGTTCTAGGCAAGAACGAAGGGATACAAATATATCTTACAGGTGGGGGAGAGCCTACATTCGACTGGGATAGATTTATAAATTCTGTTAGAATAATAGAAAATTGTTGTTCAAACGAAAATGTTAAATTTATGCTGGAGATGACTTCCAATGGTTTTTGGAATGATAATCAATTGGAATTTATTATTAATCATTTTAACAGAGTGTATATTTCGTATGATGGTATCCCTGTTTTACAGAATAGAAACAGAATCAGCATTAATGAAGATAAGACCTCACAAACTGTAGAAAATAGTATCAAAAGATTAATTGGCGAAGGAATTAGGACGACAATAAGGACTACTATATGGCAATATGATATTGCATACTTAGAGGAAATATATGAATATATTGAGTCGAAGTTTGAAGGACTATATTCTTGGGAGATTAACCCGGTTACTGCAGCAGGACGTGCGGTCGGCGGTGTTAAGAGAATAAAGGATTTAAATCAGTATAGTTTTGTTGAGAAATTTATAAAACTTAAGGATAAGGATACAGCTTTAAAGATAACAACGCCTTTATTATCCGAGGAAAAAACGGGCTTTTCTTGTGGTGGAGTAGGCTGTTTTGCAACAGGATTGTGGTTGTTTCCTGACGGCAGAATTACGACCTGTGTTGATGATAATAAGAATGTACCGGTTGTAGGCAAAATTCAAAATGGTGTAATCCATTTTTATAAAGAATATGAAGATCCTTTGTTGGAAATGGGAATAAAAAAATACAAGGAATGTAAGGAATGCTTTGCGTTTATTGTTTGTGCCGGTGGCTGTCCACTAAAGCATATACGCGAAAAATTATATAATACAGGAGAAATGCAATGGGAATGTGAAATGCAAAAACAATACTGGCTTAAGATAATAGAATCGGTAATGAAAAATGATAAGCCTTATATTGGATGGAAAAAGAATAAAATGTTAACAGGCAAGGGGTTTGAGTATTATGTTTTAGAAGAGGTGCATGAATAAGATGGGTAATGGTTTTCTATATAAATTGCCGGATGGCATAAAAAAGACAATCTGCGATGATAAAACATATATATTTCGTGAAAACAGTCAGACTGCAATGGAATTAACTGATAGCGCTAAGGATATATATGAAATTCTATCCAGACTGACTGATAAAGGAATTCCGATTGCAGTTAGCGTAATCGCAGAGGAATTGAGTAAAACTTATGATATTAATGAAATGGAAGTCAAAAGCGTCGAGGCAGATATTATTGATGTTCTTACAGTATTGTCATCTGCCGGTTACTTATTGAAAATGTGATTTTGAAAGGGTAAACATGCGTTATTCTAGATTAAGTAATTTTAATTATATAGTTAACAATTGGTTTAAGTGGGATAAAAAAGGAACTGTATTGTGCTTTTTTAAGATTCCTATTGCAGTATTAATGCCGTTGACAGGCTCACTTTTACTTAAGTGGATGGTTCGGGGGATAGAGAATAAGATAGAGGTTTCGGTTTTTGTAACAAATTTATTATTATTTTTTGGGGCCTGGGTTATTTTCAATGTGATTAGTATTGTCATAGAAAAATGGGAAGAAGTTTTTCAATACAGGATTAGTTCAAGCTATGCAATTGAATTAATTGATAAGTTAATGAAGATAGACTATGAGGTTCTTGAGCAATATGAAACCCGAGATAAGTATCAAAGATGTAAGAAATTTGCTTTTGAAGGATCAAGATCTGATGGAGCATGGGCAGCGGTTAGACTTATAGGACTGATAACAAGTATCTTAGGTATTGTAGCGTATGGTGCATTATTCGCAAATGTCAATTGGGTTATATTATTAATTGTTTTTATTACTTGTGCATTGGAGTTTTTTACTTATCATAAAACAATTGAATACGGTAATGTAACAGCAAACGAAATGACAAAATACGAACTTGTTTTTTATTATTTGTTTTGTCAGGCAAGTGATGAAACTGTAGCCAAGGACATACGGTTAAATAATTGTGAAAAATGGCTTATAGGACATATGCGCGAAGCTGCAAACGGGTATGCTGCGACTCTCGCAAGATATACGGGAAAGGCTAATTCTTTGACAGCATTACAGTCGTTTGCCACGTTGATAAGAGATTTAGGCATTACATTAATTCTTTTATTGTCGATTAAGAATGGTAGTATTGAATTGGATGAGTTTGTTTTCTATTTTACGCTTATTACAGGTTTTTCAGAATGGCTTAATGGAATATCAGGTCATATAAGTAGTCTGGGAAGGATATGCGTAGAATGTGATCATTACAGAGAGTTTATGGAGTTGCCTGAGTTTTCAGATTGTGAAGAAGGGGAAGTGTTGACTGGTATAGAGAGTATAGATTTAAAAGATGTTAGTTATGCATACGATGGGGAGAATTATGTTTTGAAAAACATAAATTTAAGTTTAAGTAAGGGGGATAGCCTTGCCATTGTCGGTGAAAACGGTGCAGGAAAAACCACTTTAATTAAAATTATAAGTGGGCTCTACAAGCCGACACAAGGTGAAGTATTAATAAATAATAAGCCGATAGGAGCATATACTCGAGCAAGTGTGTATAGCGAGATAACAGCTCTTTTTCAGGATTATATATTGTTGCCAATGGGGATTGAGGAGAATATAGTAGCTGGTGATAAGCGGGATGCAAAAAGGATAGCTGAAGCATTGGAAAAGGTGGAACTTAGTGAAAAAAAAGACAGCATCACTGATTATTCGGGAGGAGAAGTACAAAGAATCCTATTGGCACGCGCTTTTTATAAAAACGCAACGTTATTATTACTTGATGAACCTACGGCTGCCTTAGATCCATTGGCGGAGGAGCGATTGTATGTAAAGTATAATGAGATGAGCAAGGATAAAATATCGTTGTTCGTTTCACATAGACTTAATTCAACTAGATTTTGCAACAAGATTATTTTTATGAGAGAGGGATGTATTGTAGAGGAAGGAACTCATAAAGAATTGCTTGAAGCAAAAGGCAATTATGCAAAAATGTATAATATTCAAGGGTATTATTATATGAATCAAGAGGAAGAGGCATTGGCATGAAAAAGTGGATATGTTTGAAGCGTTTGAACAGAGATATTAAAAAAATGAGAAAGAGAGCGTGGAGTGATTCGATAATTTATTCTGTATTAAATGGAATTCATCCGTATTTATATCTAATTTTATCTGTTTATATATTAGATGCTTTTTCGCGTAATGCTGATGCTAATAATAAGCTTTTCGTAGTTATTGCTATAATATTGCTAAATGCATTGGTAATTCTTGTTGAAGGATGCTTTAGTAATTATTGTAGCGATCATGCGGATGCATGCAGTATGCTTGAAAAGAATCAATTAACTGAAAAACTAATTAATGTATCATATGAGGTTTTTACGGATAGCGAATTCTTAAAGAACGTAGATGAAATCAGAAGTGAAACCAGTACCAGAGACGGGCTTTATTCGGATTATTATTATACTGTTCAATGCATTGTATCTTCGGTGACGGGGATTTTGAGCGCATTAATTGCTTTTATCAAAATAAGAGATTTAATAACCGGCGATGCTATTATGATTTGCATTGTGTTTCTTGTTGTGGTTATTGCAGCAATTATTTTTACATTGTTAAAGACTTATACTTATAAACGCGAGCGTTCAGTACGGGATGAGTATAACGAAATCGATGGAATATACGAAGAATATAGGGATAAAGTTGCGCATTATAAAACTGGAAAAGAAATAAGAATTTTTAAAATGCAAAAGCTTATTAAAACGGAAGCCACCGGGAAGCTATTAAAAGAAGGGTATTCTTTACAAAAAAGTATATTGAAGTATGATTCTATTGCCGAAATATTAGGCTTTTTGGTATTTGCATGTATAACGTTGGGAATATACTATACAATAGGATATAAGGCGTTGAGTGGGATAATTTCTGTCGGCGAAATGGTATTAATTATTGGAGCTGCGTCAAATTTAGTCGATTCTATAAAAGATTTTAGCGGTAATATAGGTGAACTTGAAGATTATAATGAAAGAGCACAGATGTATTATGAAGTAATAGATGCGATTCCACCAAAAGAGTTAAAAACAGATAATAATGAATGCAACTTTAATACCATTTGTTTCGATAAGGTTACATATTCATACCCTGATGCAGATAAAGAAGCAATTAATAACGTTTCGTTTACTATCAAGAAGGGTGAGCGTATAGCCGTTGTTGGCGAAAATGGTTCGGGGAAAACTACTCTTATAAAACTATTATGTGGTTTGATTAAGCCTAAGTCCGGTTCAATAAAGATAGATGGAATAGATTATACAGAATTCGGAGAAAAAGAATATCAAGAAAACTTTGCTGTTGTTTTTCAGGATTTTAATATTTTTTCACTACCAATAGGTGAAAATGTGGCAGTGTCAGCTGATTATAATGAAGAGGAGGTTCGAGATGCCATAAATAAAGTGGGCTTCCCGAGTAAGTATGCTTTAAATGCATATGCTTATAAAGATTGTGATGCGGATGGTATCGAACTATCAGGTGGTGAGGCACAAAAGTTGGCACTTGCACGAGCCTTAATTAAGGAAAAGGCAAAAATTGTAGTACTTGATGAACCTACATCTGCAATGGATCCATTTGCAGAAATGAATTTGTATAGGAATTTTAACGATTATGTTGCAGGAAAAAGCGCAATATATATTTCACATAGGCTTTCATCATGCAGATTTTGTGATAGAATATTGGTAATAGATAAGGGAAAACTTGTTCAGCAGGGCACGCATGAAGAATTATTATGTGATACATGCGGTAAGTATTACGAATTATGGAATACACAGGCAAAGTATTGGAGTGTTGAAGAAGCAGTATAAGACATTGATAAGCATATGAATTGTGAATAATTGATTTAAGGCAAGGCGTATTACGTCTTGCCTTGAGTTTTAGAAATAGAGGAGAGAAGGTATTATGAAACCGTTTGATAGTATTAAGAAGTATCCTGTTAAGTACGCGCTATTGTTTTTGGCAGCTGCGGTAAGCACGGTAATACAGATTATATTGCCGATTCAGATGTCGAAGCTTTCTAAGGATGTATTTAACAGCGAGATAGGGAGTCTGTTAAAGTGCTTCTATATTATCCTGGCACTTGCAATATTGAAATTTGCCGTTGATTTTCTGTTCGGACATCTTGATTATTGGCTTTCCAACCAATGTGGGGTAGATTATAAGAGCGAATACATCTATAGATACCTTAGAAAAGAATATGGGAAGATAAAGGACAATGATTTCCTTTATCTCGCAGAAAAAATCAATAACGATAGCGGTATTTGTATGGATTATTATGCAGAGCAGATTCCATATATTGTCTGTAGGGTTTTAAAGACAATAATAATTATAGTTATTCTTTGTTATAACAATATAACACTTGGATTATTGGCAGTATTAAGTATAGCGGTAACATTTATAATATATGCATTATCGAAGAAGCAGCGTTATAAGCTGGAAAAAAGGCGATCCGAGGCGTTTTTTAGATACGCTTCTTTTATAGGAAGACGTATGACGCAGGTTTTGGATATAAAGTTCGGTGCTCATTATGAGGTTGTCAGGAAATCATTCGAGGAAGTTGGATACACATTTGTAAGAAATGCGGTGCCGGTTTTGAATTTCAAGAATGGAATCTCGCTTTTAGGTGTAACAGTTAATACTACATTTCTTGCAAGTTTCTTTCTTGTAGCCAAGCTTAAATTCGGCAGTGAGGGAAGTGCTGCATTAACGAGTGTTATAGTTCTTACATTATTCTACTTCCAGCAGATAATTGAAGATACATCATACTTCTTAAGCTTTGGCGGAATAAGGCAGCAATATCTGGTATCAAAGAATCGTCTAGCCGAGCTTATGCAGGTTGAAGATGATGTGGACGGCGAGGTTATACCAAAAGAGATTGCAGAAATGTCAGTTAATGGTATTAAGTTCGGATTTGACGATAGAAGGCTCTTTGATAATAAGACGCTTACATTTGATAAAGGAAAAGTCTATGGAATCGTGGGTAGTAACGGTACAGGAAAGAGTACGATGCTTTTACTGTTGCTTGGAATACTAAAGCCTGAAAGCGGTAACATTAAATGGGGCGGAATAGATATTACCAAGATTAACAGAAGCGAAGTATTAAAGAAGAATATCGCTGTTATGTCACAATCACCGATTATGCTTGGTAAGACTATAAGAGAGAATATATTTGAAGACAGCGGAAAGTCGGAGATTGCAGATGAGAAGCTTAAGAAGATGCTGGAGTTTGCAATGAAGAAAGACCGGGGTCTTGATTATGAGGTGGGATCTAACGGTAAGAATCTAAGCGGTGGTGAATGTCAGAAAGTCGCGATTGTAAGAACTTTTATCAAGGATGCCGAAGTGGTAATCTTAGATGAGCCTACCAATGCGCTTGATAAGGGCAGCATAGAACTTCTTGGTGAAATACTGGCAGATCAGAAGAAGAATAGAATTATCATTATGGTTACCCATGATGAAGAGATACTTAAGGCCTGCGATGTGGTATATAAGCTTGAGAAGATATAGTATCTGTTATTAATAGCATAGACGAAATATAATTTGATATTACTAAAATAAGGTGTATAATGTAATAGTACGTGCCGCAAGGTGCGTACTATTTCATTTAAGAAAGAATGTTTTTGTTTTAACAAGAAGGAGAAAAAATGAATCTTACATTATTAACAGACCTCTATGAGCTGACCATGATGCAGGGTTATTACAAGACGAAGAATGACAGCAGAGTTGTGTTCGATGCATTCTTCCGTGAGAACCCTTTTAAAGGCGGCTACTCTATTATGGCAGGTCTTGAACAGGTAATCGATTACGTTAAGAACTTAAGATTTGATGAGGAGGATATTGAGTATCTTCGTTCGCTTCATATCTTCGAGGAGGATTTCCTCGATTATCTTAAGGACTTTAAGTTCTCGGGAGATATCTATGCGATTCCGGAAGGCTCAATCATATTCCCGAGAGAGCCACTCGTTAAGGTAATCGCACCTGTTATGGAAGCACAGCTTCTTGAAACGGCATTACTTAATATAGTTAATCATCAGTGCCTCGTTGCAACCAAGGCTTCACGTGTATGTGATGCGGCTGAAGGTGACGGCGTAATGGAATTTGGACTTAGACGTGCTCAAGGTCCTGATGCCGGAACTTACGGCGCACGTGCTGCAGTTATAGGCGGATGTAACGGTACATCCAATGTCCTGGCAGGTAAGCTCTTTAACGTACCTGTTAAAGGAACACATGCACATAGCTGGATTATGAGCTTCCCGGATGAATATACCGCATTTAAGAAGTATGCGGATCTTTACCCGGATGCATGTATCTTACTTATCGATACATATGATACCATTAAGAGCGGTCTTCCTAATGCAATCCGTGTATTTAAGGAAATGAAGGAAGCAGGAATAAAGCCTAAGCTTTACGGAATCAGAATGGATAGCGGTGACCTTGCATATCTCAGTAAGAAGGTACGTAAGATGCTTGATGAAGCAGGATTCCCGGATGCGGTAATATCTGCATCGAACGATTTGGATGAGCACTTGATTGCTTCATTAAAGCGTCAGGGAGCAACCATTACCTCCTGGGGTGTAGGAACTCATCTTATTACCGCTAAGGATAATCCTTCATTCGGTGGTGTATATAAGCTTGCCGCAATTGAAAAGGATGGCAAGTTCGAGCCGAAGATTAAGTTATCCGAGAATACCGAGAAGGTAACCAATCCGGGTAACAAGACTATCTATAGAATCTATACCAAGGATCAGCATAAGATTGAAGCTGATGTTATCTGCTTTGCGGATGAGAAGATCAACGAGAATGAAGATCTTAATCTTTTCTCGCCTACATCTCCTTGGAAGAGAACAAAGTACGAGGCAGGCACTTTTACGGTAAGAGAAATGCTTGTACCTATATTTAAGAACGGTGAGTGTGTATATACTTCTCCGTCAGTTATGGAGATTAGAGATATCTGCGCTAAGGAAAAGGATACGTTATGGGCTGAGTGCCGTCGTTTCGATAATCCTCATCAGACCTATGTAGACCTTTCACAGAAGCTTTACGATGTTAAGCAGGATCTTTTTAATCATTATCATACGATTAATATGTAATATGAACTGCTATGGATACTAATAAATTATGGGATCCATAGCAGTTTTTTAATTTGACAGTGATAGTTACAAGGAGTATAATTTCAAACGGTGAAAAATTATATAAGGAGGCACGTATCGTGACTTTATTTGGTGGAGTAATCTCCGTTGCGGGGGTTGCATTTTTAATGTTATCGGTTTTCGTGGTTGCAGCTGTAGGATATTCCCTCGGACGCATCACAATTAAGGGAGTATCGCTCGGAACAGCAGGTGTGTTCATTGTAGCTTTACTCTACGGCGCTTTTTTCTCAGAGAATTTAAACGGCGCGCTTATGCTCGGTGAGGCTAGTTATACAAGCAATGCCTTGAAGATTATTGAGAATATCGGTCTTATTCTCTTTGTTACATCTGTAGGCTTCATTGCAGGCCCTAACTTCTTCGCAGATTTTAAGAAGAACTTTAAGTCTTACATTTTACTTGGTCTTATCATTATCCTTGCAGGCGGACTTACTTGTGTAGGCTGTTACTTCGTAGGTGTAGGTGCAGAGAGTAATCCTAAGGAATTTGTAGCAATGCTTGTAGGTATTCTTTCGGGATCACTTACATCAACTCCTGCATTTTCTGCAGCTAAGGCAACAGTACTTCCTGAGTTTGAAGATGCTGTAACCGTAGGTCACGGTATTGCTTATCTTTTCGGTGTTATCGGTGTTGTATTATTCGTACAGCTTGTTCCGAAGCTTACCAAGGCTAACATGGAAGAAGAGAGAAGAAAGATTCAGGCAGTCGCTAAGGGTGATGTTAAGGAATATAAGGGCAAGTTGTTTACAATGGATAAGTTCGGTCTTATGGCATTTGCACTTGCAGCAGTTCTTGGTATCCTCGTAGGAGCAATCAAGATTCCGCTTTCAAGCAAGGGCCTTAGCGGAACAACATTCTCACTTACAACAACAGGTGGTGCACTTCTTGTTGCGCTTTTATTCGGACATTTCGGACATATCGGTGCGCTTAACCTTAAGATTGAAAAGCGCGTACTTGAACTCTTCCGTGAGCTCGGTCTTATGCTTTTCCTTATCGGTGCCGGTATTGCCGGTGGTGCAAAGTTCGTTGCTTACTTCAAGGCAATCTACTTTGTATACGGTGTTGTAATGACAATCGTTCCTATGATTATCGGATACTTCTTCGCTAAGTTCGTATTGAAGCTTAACCTTCTTAACAACTTAGGTTCAATCACAGGCGGTATGACATCAACTCCTGCACTTGGCACACTTATTAACGTAGCAGGTACCGACGATGTTGCGTCAGCTTATGCTGCAACATATCCTTTTGCACTTATTACTGTAGTTCTTGTATCACAGTTTATAATTATCTTGTTATAAGTATTCGTAAACAGAATATGGTTATATTGCATAGAGAGCATCGAAATGATGCTCTCTTTTTAAAATTAGGCGACGATAGCAAAATAGAAAAAATAAATATATTTTTGTAAAATATACTTGACATAATTCCATAAGGGCAGTATAGTGATAATGTAATCAAGAGAGATTGCGAAAGACGTTTCAAAGTCTTTCTTGGTTACAAGCGCGCGAAGTATTTATTGTTAATGAATTTTCGATTTTATATATTACGGAGGAATTTAGTTATGCAGTTTGTTTCAATTTTTTTGATTATGGGAATTATGGTAGGTCTTCTTATAAGTGCGGTACTTGTTATTTTTGCAAATAAGGATAAGCATATTAAGACAGAGTATGATGAGAGACAGAAGATTGCTAAGGGTAAGAGTTATACATATGGATTCTATACAATACTTATCAGCGAAGTTTTGGTTTTTTGCCTTTCAATTGAAGGATATCCTAACATACATATCCCGGGTGCATATTATCATATGTTCTCACTCTTTTTAGGCCTTACGGTTGTATGTGTACATGATATATGGTGCGGATGCTACTGGGGTTTGAACAATAATATCAAAAGATATAACGGTATATTTTTATTCGCTCTTTTACTTAACCTTTTAATTTGCATAGCACCTTATTTGGTAAATCATGAAGTTAGAATAAGAACAATAGCCGGAATGGAGTGTTATGATCTTCCTTATGCAAATATAATGTGCAGCGTTTTTATTATCATCGTCGGAATTGCCGGTTTAATAAGACGTCTTACAACTAAGAAAGAGGAGGAGTAGTATATGAAGAATTTAAGACTTAAGGCTGCTCGCGCCGGAATGGATCTTTCACAGGAACAGCTTGCTGAGATGTGTAATGTATCAAGACAGACGATAAGCTCAATAGAAAAGGGAGATTATAATCCTACGATTAACTTATGTATTGCGATATGCAAGGCTTTACATAAGACACTGGATGAGCTTTTCTGGGAAGAATAAATAATGTAAGCGGAGTCTTTACAGAGGCTCCGCTTTGTTATAATCTTATAGAAGAGAAGTTTAAATAAGGGGAGTACGGGCAAATGAGTACTTATGCAGTGGCAGATCCACATGGAAATTTCGAGCTTTTTAAGAAAGGGCTTGAAAAAATAGGATTCAGTAAAGATGATACGGTGTATGTGTTAGGCGATGTTATTGATAAAGGCCCTGATTGTATGGGACTTATGCAATACATTATGGATACCGGGAATATCGAATTTATCATGGGTAATCATGAGCACATGATGCTTAATACCATAGATCATAACGGAGAAGACAGACGTGACGGCCCTGATGCCGAGAGATGGATTGTTCGTAACAACGGAATCTTAAGCTATAACAAGTATATAGCGCTTCCTATAGAAAAGCGCAAAGCGATGATTGAGTGGCTTCTTTCAAGACCGCTCATAAAAGAACTTGATATTATGACTAAGTCCGGAGAGGTGCAGCGCTTTGTGCTTTCGCATTCATATTATATCCCGGGGTATGCGGATGTTCCGTGTAAGGATATTGATTATGATGCGGCTTTTGACATCATGTGGCTTTCGATGTTTCGTGACGGTACGACGCATTGTGACAGATCGGTTTTCGATGCCAATAAGGATAAGATTTTTATAACCGGGCATGTAGGAGTCCAAAGAGTGAGGGATGAGTATACGTCTCTTGATTCGCTTCATATGTATCGTGACGGTAATTTCATAGATATAGACGGCGGATTATCCGCGCAGGATGCGATAGTTAATAACGGAATGATATTTTTAAGGCTTGAAGATATGGAAGAATTCATATTACCGTTGCATGAAGTGTAGAGAATAAAGTAGGGAAGAGAATGAAATATATGACTTTTAATTCGTCATGCCCGTATGCAGGCATGGCGAATATGCTGGAAAAATACGGGATAGATGTTGAGGACTATGAAATTGCGTTAGAGATGAAACTGCCTCTTTTTGTAGACAAAAACGAGGACGGATATGTTACAGGCCCGATGATTCAGGAGAAAAAGTGGTTTGATATATTCCTTAATAGGTATGGTTTCGAATTACTTGAAGAGAGCGTTGATAAAGCTAAGGTTTTTGATTATTTGTGCTCAAAAGAAACTGCAATGCTTGGAGTAAAATTTGATAACGGGCGTAATCAATATCATGCTCTTGTTTATGTTGGATTCGAAGACGGTAAGCTTGTATTTATCAATAATAAGCATGAAGGCAGCGATGAGCCGGAAAGAGTAACTTTTGACAAAAATGAGTTAGAGGAATGTATAAGAGATGTTACAGTTGTAGCCACGTTAGAGCCTTGCGAAAAGCGCGATGTGGATATAACGCCATTTTTAAAGGATTCTATAGAAAAGCTCAATTCTTTACAGAAGGACTTTGTTGATTTTTGTAATAAGCCACATACAAATAAGGAGTTATTGGAAAACGAAAGGGGACTTTTTAGACCGATACTGCTTGATGGTCCGACCATGATGAAGTTATATGGGCAAGAAGAATTGTATGAAGACATGTGTGTATTGCAAAGAGCATTTATTGATGTAGCTTTTAAGAACAAGTCGGATAATACGCTATTAAATTCATGCTTTGATATGAAGTTGATGGATACGGTATTTGATCGTTGGAAACAACTAATAAATGAAGCATTGGATTGAGGATATAATATGGAATCAAAATCGGAAAAGACAAATGTAATGCGGATTCTTGATGGGAAGAAGATTGCATACGAAAGTCATACATATGAGCCTGATGCGACAAAGACCGGAGAAGAGATTGCGGGGATATTGAATGAAGACCCGGACAAGGTCTTTAAGACATTAGTTACACAAGGTAAAAGCGGTGTCTATTACGTTTTCGTTGTGCCTGTAAGAGAAGAATTAGACTTGAAGAAAGCGGCTAAGGCAGCAGGTGAGAAGTCTATAGATATGATTAAGCAAAAGGAATTATTGCCACTTACAGGATATGTTCATGGTGGATGTTCTCCGATTGGCATGAAGAAGCAATTTCCAACGTTTATTCATGAAACTGCCGCTGATTATGACAAGATATTCGTCAGTGCAGGTAAAGTCGGATTCCAGATAGAAATTGCCCCAAGTGACCTTATTAAGGTCACGGGATGTAAGTATTCAGATATTGTGTAAGATGTAGAGCTTAAAGGAAAGAATAAAGTTAAAGGAGAAGTAATTATGAGTAGAGTTAATTATGGAGCAAAGCCGATTATGTTACCGCAGCCGGTTCTTATTATCGGTACGTATGATGAAAACGGTAAGCCGAACGCGATGAATGCCGCGTGGGGCATTACAACGGATTTTCAAGAGATTACAATAAGTCTCGGAGACCATAAGACGACAGATAATCTTAAGGCAAGAAAAGCATTTACCGTAAGTATGGGAACGGAAGATCAGGTTGTGCCATGCGATTATGTAGGAATTGAATCGGGAAGAGATACGGAGAACAAATTTGAAAAGGCGGGATTCCACGCAACAAAAAGTGAATTCGTAGATGCACCGCTTATAGATGAACTTCCGATGGCTCTTGAATGCAAGGTAAAAAGCTTTGAAAACGGAATTCTTATCGGAGAGATAGTAAATGTATCCGCTGACGAAAGCGTAGTTACAGATGGAAAAGTCGACCTTAAAAAGCTTAAGCCTATTGCGTTCGATCCATGTAATAACGCATATGTAGTATTAGGTGAAAAAGTTGGAAATGCATTTGCGGATGGATTGAAGCTGAAATAGTATATATGTAATGAGCACCTGCCAATAAGGCGGGTGTTTTTTTATGCCTTGCCAAAACATTTGTTCGGTGTTATAATGACATAACAAACATGTGTTCGAGAATTCGGTTAAATGAAGCGAGGTAGTGTATTATGGAAGATAGATGCTATATTGCAATTGATATGAAATCATTTTATGCGTCGGTGGAGTGCGTGCATAGGGGCTTAGACCCGTTAAAAGCGCATTTGCTTGTTGCGGATGAGAGTCGTTCGGATAATACGATATGTCTTGCGGTATCACCGTCTTTGAAGGCAATAGGAGTACCATCGCGTCCGCGTCTGTTTGAAGCAAAGCAGGCAATTAAGCGTTACGAAAAGGATACCGGTAAGAAGGTGCCATATATAATCGCGGTTCCGAGAATGCGTGAATATGAGAAGGTTTCTGCGGATATATATTCTATCTATTTAAGATATGCTGCAACGGAGGACATTCATGTATACAGCATCGACGAGTGCTTTATAGATTGTACGCATTATCTGCATTTATATAAAAAAGAAGCGATGCGTACCGGCCAGAATCCTGCATATCTTATGGCAATGACCATTATTCGCGATGTCTTAAAGACTACGGGTATTACGGCAACGGTTGGAATCGGAACCAATCTATACCTTGCGAAAATAGCTATGGATATTGTTGCTAAAAAAGCTAAGCCCGATAAGGATGGCGTGAGAATTGCATTTCTTGATGAGAATACGTATAGAACTAAGCTGTGGGAGCATCGACCTATTACTGATTTCTGGCAGATAGGAAGGGGCAAGGCAAGGACATTAGAGAACAATTTCATATTTACCATGGGAGATATAGCAGAGCGAAGCCAATGGAATGAAGAGTGGTTTTATAAGATATTCGGCGTAGATGCGGAGATTCTGATCGATCATGCCTGGGGAATAGAGCCTGTCAGAATGTGTGATATTAAGAATTACAGAAGCGATAATCATTCGCTTTCCAACGGGCAGGTATTATCCAGGCCTTATGAATATAGCGAAGCGCGTAATGTTTTATGTGAGATGGTTGAATCGCTATGCTTTGATATGTATCAGAAAGGCATTGTATCCGGTAAGTTTGCATGGTATGTGGGGTATGATTATAAGAGTATGGAGAGCTGCCCTTCATATGATGGCCCTATAGTTATTGATTCGTACGGAAGGGTAAGTCCTAAGTATTCGAAAGGCGTAATAACTCTTGAACCTACGAATGTAGCTAAAGATGTTATTCCTATAGTTTTTGAGTCTTTTGATAAGCTGACGGATCACAGACTTTTATATAGGCGCCTTAATATAGCTGCATGCGATACAAAAGAAGACAGCGGAATAGTCCAGCTAAGCCTATTTACCGATGAAGAGGAAAAAAAGCGTGAGCAGAGATTATATGCCGCAATGAGTAAGGTGCGTACTCGCTATGGCGCCAATGCAGTATTAAAGGCAAATGATTTACTTAGCGGCGCGACATCGATTGAACGCAACAATCAAATCGGCGGTCACAGAGCGTAAAGTTAATTAAGGAAGGTATTACCAATGGAGAAAGAGGTATTCAGATACAGTGAGGTATTAAAGCGTGGGAAGCCGACACATGAAGACTTTGACAGCTTTATTATAAAGCATCCGAGAATGCCCCTTGAAAAGCGCGCTAAGATATTCTTACCATTTGATGCACTGAAAGGTTTTAGCGAGGAACTTGCATTAAGGGAGCAAAATAATTTATAATAGATGTATGCGTTCATTAAGAATCCGGAGGTAGTAAATGGAGAAGTTCATGATGTTCATTAACGGAACGGGCGGATTGATTCTTATGCTTGGCTTGATTGTTGTTTTAGTCGGTCTTTTCTGGTTTAAAAAGCACATGGAAGAGAAGAGAGCCAACAGCAATGTGCGAAGAACAATTAACAAAGATAAGAAAAAATAATTTTTAAATCTATCCGACATTTTGGAAATCCCAATCGTTATATAGATGTAAGGAGGTTTTATCCATGAAGAAAGCTGCATTACGTACGAATGCAGATTTCGAAGCATTATATGACAGGCATTGGAAATATGTCTACAGACTTTGCTTTACTTATATGAATAATGTAAGCGATGCCGAAGATGTAACGGAGGATGTTTTTGTAAAAGTTATAACCGGTGAGTATACGTTCAATGATGAGATACATGAACGTAAGTGGCTGACCGTTACGGCGATTAATCTATGCAAGGACAGACTTAGAAGTTACGGCCGAAAGAACATTGATTATGTGGAGGAATTGCCGGAAGTGCCTGATGAGACACCGCAAGGTACGGAAGATATAACTGATGCGGTTATGGCACTGCCGATTAAGTATAAGGAGATAATCTGGCTATATTATTATATGGGCTATCAATTGGATGAGATAGCCAAAATGCTTAAAAGACCCCCTTCGACAGTAAGAAATCAGATTAAAGATGCGAGAAATCTGTTGAAGAAAATCTTAGGAGGTGAGGCCGATGAGCGATAAGTTCGATGAGATCATTAAAGAACGCATTGACAGTATTGCGCCGGAGGATGGCGCCGGGGAGAGAATGCTGGAAAATATTAAGCGTAAAGCAGCTAATGGCAAGATTGACTCCGAAGAATCAAAGGTTATTCCGTGGAAGAAGATTGCAGCAGTATTAACACCGCTTGCGGCCTGTGTAGCAATTGTTATTGCGGTTGGAATATCCGGTAATAATCGTGGCGACAAAGTGATTAACAAGGCTTCTTTTATGGAAGACAGTATGGGATACGCAAATGAAGCTTGTAAAAGCTTAGGCTTAACGGAGAGCTCTGCGGAAGAAGTAAAGGATAATCTGGGAATTGAATTTACTATTCCCGAAGGTGCATATGATGCAGAATATTATATAACGGCAGAGAATGAAGCTACGGTCAGATTCTTGTATAACGGCCATGAATATGAGATTACGGCTTGTAAGAATGCTGAAGATGTAGATGGCAATGATGCCGAGGATGAACTTCTTTACGAGGTTAAGTGGACCGAGGGAGAAGTTACATATACCCTTATCAATTGGGATGGTGCAGATCCCGCCGATATTGATGCGGTGTATAATGAAACAAAGAGTGATGAGAATTAATTATAAGAGAGGTAACGTATTATGAAGAGATTGTTTGCAGGATTACTTGTATTGATGATGGTACTTTCACTTGTTGCATGCGGTGGCAACGGAGGAGCTGATAACGGTGGTGAGAACAAGCAGGAAGAGAAGAAAGAGCCTACCGTTGAAGAGATTGAACAGGCTATTATCGATGCGCTCGGTGACGGATATTACTGTGATACAGTAATTGATGAAGATATGATGCCGCTTACAATTATGGCAGATATTGATCTTACCAAGGTTGATTCTTATATCGGTAAGCAGAATGCAGTTTCAGCAGTATGTCATGATTGTATCGTAATCCTTAAATGTAAGGACGGATACGAGGATGAAGTGATCCACACTTTAAATGTTAACTACAGTGCAATTTGCGGTTATGTAAGACTTTATCCATTTGGAACAGTTAAGATTCAGAATGCAAGATTATATAAAATTGATAACTATGTAATCTTCATAATTGCAGGTGCAGATGCTGAGGGTGAAGATCCTACAGAACAGGAGATCGCAGAGCAGGTTGATTCCGAGTATGCTAAGATCGATGAGGCAATCAAGGGAGTGTTCGGTAAGTTAACAGATAACCTTGCAGAAGAAATTGAAGAAGAGTAGGTCTTATTGATAGGCGTCGGGGCTTTCTTACTTAAGGGGCTCCGGCGCCAATCGTGTAACACGTGTACGGAGGCATGGTATGCATAAGAAGATTATGACGGCATTATTCTGTCTTGTGCTTATTGGATGCTCGATTTGGGGCATTGCAGCACCGGATAGATTATATTCCGAGAATGAAAAGAGAATGCTTGCGAAGTTCCCGAGTATGGCAATTGATAGAATATTAAGCGGGAAGTTTTCAAGTGAGATAGAAAAATATATGGCAGACCAGTTTCCGGAGCGCGACGGCTGGGTAACCGTTAAGACTATAAAGGAATATGCCCTGGGTAAGCGTGACAGCGGCGGAGTGTATTTCGCAAAAGACGGGTACTTGATTGAAGTGGTATCAGAGTTTGACAATGACAATCTTGAGAAGCTCTGCTCATATTTTAAGGGAATTGAGGAGACCCTTTCCGGTAGAGGAATTCCTATGCGGCTTATGCTGGTTCCTACGGCGGGTGAGGTTTTATCTGATAAGCTTCCTAAGTTTGCACCGATGGCCTCGCAAGAAGAAGTTTTTGAATATATGAAGGATAAGGGATTTACGCTTGTAGATGTAACCCCTATATTAACAGACCATTCGAGCGAATATATATATTACAAGACCGATCATCACTGGACATCGCTTGGTGCTTACTATGCTTATGCAGAGTATATGAAGGCAATCGGAAGAACACCGCATGCCTTGGATGAATATACTAAGGAAGTGCTATCTGAGGACTTCAGGGGAACTACTTTTAACAAGGTTAATTATCCTTTTGCCCCTTATGATGTAATAGACGCTTACTATATAAGCGATAATCATAATGTGTATTATAATGACAGTACAGATTGCGATAATACCATGTATACGCGCTCATTCTTAAAAAGCGCAGATAAGTATGCTGTATTTCTTAATTCCAATCAGGCTTCAACCAAGATAGAGGGGAGCGGAGAAGGCAGAATCTTAATAATTAAGGATTCCTACGCTAACTGTTTTGCACAGTTCTTGCCTGAAGATTACGAAGAAGTACATATGATAGATCTTCGATTCTTTATCGGAGATTTGCAGGAATATATCGATAATAATGCAATCACTGAAGTGCTGGTATTATATAACATACCGAACTTTGCAGAGACAAAATTAAAATAATGAGGCGCACCATAAGGTGCGCTTCTTTATTACAGGGATTATTATAACGACAATGATAAAGCTTGGGACTCGGATTGGTAAAGTCTATTTACGTATATCCTTGGGCAGTTTACCGGTTATGGATTTAAAGGCCTGCGTAAACTTGCTCTGATTCTCATAGCCGACAAGTGATGCAATCTCGGAGATTGGTTTGTCGGTTGTAAGTAAAAGTTCTTTTGCACGGTGAATTCTATAGTTTTTCATGTATGTGGCTATAGGTTCACCGTATACTTTTTTGAAGACATTCTTAAGTGAAGTTGTATTGATATGGAACTTCGCTGATAATTCCTCCACGGTATATCTTGTTGTAAGGTCACGGGTTAAGAAATCGTGGACTTCATTAATTACCTGAATCTGCGTATCATACGAATCTTTTTCTTCGAATAATCCCTCAAACGGACAATCAATCTCAATCATACGTTCAATCATTTCGTGTAAAAGCTCTGAATACGCAGTTTCCGATGCCGTATAATATGTCTCACGACCTTCTCTGCGGTTAAGAATAAGTCCTGCATCTTTTAATACCTTAAGGTGATGAGAACATAATGAGTTGGTCATATCAAGAAGCGCTGCAATATTTACAACGCACTCTTCACAATGGCATAAAAGCCATAGAATCTCGGCTCTTTTGCTGTCTGATAGTATTTTAAATATCTCGGCTGCTTTCTCAAATGAGCAGTTCTCGGGAATACTTGCAGGCAGTGAATGCGGCAAATGACCGTGATCGTGAGGTAAATGATTGGACATAGCGTCTCCTTTCTATACGAAACAATCTGTTGCACTAATTATACTCCAAACGGAAAAATAATCCAATCGGAAATTAAAACATACCATTTGGAATGCTTTAATGCACTACTGTTGACTGGCATAGAATAATTCAATATACTTTGAATCATAAAGACAAAATATTAAGGAGGTTTTCTTATGAAGAAGACATATAGTATTGAAGTAGACTGCGCTAACTGCGCAAATCTTATGGAAGAAACAACCAAGAAGGTAGAGGGTGTAAGCAACGCAACCGTTAACTTCATGACTCAGAAGATGATAGTTGAATTTGCAGAAGGTGCTGATGAAAAGGCAACCATGAAAGAGGTTTTGCGGGCCTGCAAGAAGGTAGAGCCTGATTGCGAGATTGAACTTTAATTGACATTAATGGAGAAAACCCATGAATAAGAAGCAGAAAAAGATGCTTACGAGGATAATAATATCCGCAGTAATGCTTATTCTTATCAATGTACTTCCGGTAGATAAGCTTCCGGCTCCGGAGCTTATAATGACTATCGGCAAGCTTATATTCTACATTATAATCTATGTAATTATTGGATATGACATATTGCGCAAGGCATTTAAAGGAATCTTAAACAGAAGAGTATTCGATGAGAATTTCCTTATGGCGGTAGCGACAGTTGGAGCTTTTGCACTTGCAATAATAACAAAGTCCGGTGATTATAACGAAGCTGTTGCGGTTATGCTTTTCTATCAGACGGGTGAGCTTTTTCAGAGCTACGCTGTAGGTAAGAGCAGACGCAATATTAGCGAACTTATGGATATCCGACCGGATTACGCCAATATCGAGAAGGACGGAACTATTGAGAAGGTCGATCCTTCGGAAGTTGTGATTGGTACAATTATAGTTGTTAATCCGGGTGAAAAAGTTCCTATCGACGGTGTTGTAGAAGACGGTATATCTTCACTTAATACGAGCGCATTAACGGGCGAGAGCGTACCAAGAGACGTGAAACCGGGCGATGAGATAATAAGCGGATGTATTAACTTAAACGGAGTGTTAAGAATCCGCACAACCAAGGACTTCGGTGAGTCTACTGTATCTAAGATACTTGAATTGGTAGAGAATTCAAGCTCCAATAAGTCAAGATCCGAGAACTTTATATCAAGGTTTGCAAGAGTGTATACCCCGGTTGTATGTTACTTAGCATTAGCACTTTTCATTATACCGCCTGTATTTAATGTATTTATATTACACAACCCTGCTGATATATCAATCTGGTTATATAGAGCGCTGACATTCCTTGTTGTAAGCTGCCCTTGTGCACTTGTAATAAGTATTCCGCTTACGTTCTTTGCTGCAATAGGCGGTGCGGGACGTGAAGGAATTCTTGTTAAGGGTTCTAATTACCTTGAGGCACTTTCCAAAGCAAAGTACGTAGTCTTTGATAAGACGGGAACCTTGACACAGGGTGTATTTCAGGTTAATGATATTCATTGCTCCTGTGATAAATGCGGAGAGTTCTGCGGATGCGAGCACGGACACAACGAAAATGAAGATAAGAGAATCCTTGAATATGCAGCATTAGCCGAGATAGCAAGTTCTCATCCTATAAGTAACAGTTTGAAGCTCGCGTATGGTAAGGCGCTTGACATAAGTAGAGTTACCGATATCGAGGAAATCAGCGGCCACGGCATTAAAGCTCGCGTCGATGGAATCCCTGTTGCGGTCGGTAATGCGCGTCTTATGGAGCGCGAAGGATATGAGTATAAGAAGTGTAATCATCCGGGCACGATTGTACATGTTGCGATTGACGGTAAGTATGAAGGCCACATTCTTATATCGGATGTTATAAAAGCTCAATCCGCCAAGGCAATCGCAGAACTTAAGAATCTCGGAATTAAGAAGAACGTTATGCTTACAGGTGACGATAAGGTTATCGCAGAGCATACGGCCAAAGAGATTAAGATAGATGAATTCCACGCTAATCTTCTTCCTGCGGATAAGGTAAGTCGTGTGGAAGAACTTTTATCGAAGAAGAATGACAAGGAAACCTTATGTTTTGTAGGTGACGGAATAAATGATGCACCGGTACTTACCCGTGCGGATATCGGAATTGCGATGGGTGCGATGGGAAGCGATGCTGCGATAGAGGCAGCTGACGTAGTTTTAATGGACGACGACCCTATTAACGTACCTAAGGCAATAAGACTTGCAAAAAGAGCGCTTAGAATCGTATATGAAAATATAGGTTTCGCGCTTTTAATCAAGATTGGATGCCTGATGCTTGCGGCAATCGGTCTTGCGAATATGTGGCTTGCAATCTTTGCGGATGTCGGCGTAATGGTTTTATGTGTATTAAATGCAATGAGGGCACTTATCAAAGTTCGATAAAAAAATGTAATTAATTGAATTAAGACATACATCCGATACATATATATGCTAGAGTATATTTGTAGAGCAAAAGGAGGTGCCTATGGATATAGCAGCTTTATCGATGGCAATGTCATATTCGAAAACCATGTCGGATGTTGGAGTCGCTGTTTTGTCCAAGAATCTTGATACCATACAGGATGTTGGGGAAGCTATGATCTCTACTATGAATCAGGCTCCGGTATCGGAACTTTCGGTCAACCCTAATGTTGGCGCGAATATTGATATACGTGTATAGTAGCCATCACATAACGTAAAGAACCGCTTTTTTAAGCGGTTCTTTTTCTGTTTCCGTATATATTAAGACAATAAGAAAAACATATAAACTTATTAAAAAGACGGATGATTCTATTGCGAAATATTCAATAGAATAGTATTCTTATAGTGTTAGTTTTGATTTAAGGAGTGACATTTATGTCAGAAGAAAAGCTCTTTTGCAGTACAGGCGGATGCACCGCAAAGCTTGGCGCGGGAATCCTTGACAGGGTTTTGTCCCGTCTGCCTCGTGGAGATAAGGACCCGAATTTACTTATCGGATTCGACAGCAAGGATGATGCGGCCGTATATAAGCTTACGGATGACCTTGCTTTTGTACAGACACTTGATTTCTTTCCGCCTATGGTGGAAGACCCATATACATTTGGACAGATTGCCGCAACCAATGCATTAAGCGATATATATGCAATGGGTGGGGAAGTTAAGACCGCACTTAATATCGTATGTTTCCCGGAGACAATGGATCTTAACATCTTGGGAGAGATAATGCGAGGCGGCTCGGAAAAAGTTATAGAGGCAGGCGGTACGCTTGCGGGCGGACATTCGATAATGGATGCTTCCGTAAAATACGGTCTTTCCGTAACGGGAATCGTTAATCCGAAGAAAATACTTGCGAATAACGGAATTAAATGCGGTGATGCATTGATACTTACAAAGCCTCTGGGCGTTGGAATTATCTGTACCGCCAACCGTGTTAATGAAGCAAGTAAAGAAGCTATGGATAAGGCGGTTAAGTCAATGACCACGCTTAATAAATACGCTGCGGATGTTATAAGAGAATATGATGTTCACGGATGTACGGATGTTACAGGATTTGGTTTCCTTGGACACTTAAGAGAAATGCTTGATGGAAAGTATAGTGCAGTAATCCATTCGGATAATGTACCGAGATTTGATGAAGCTTTAAGTTATGCGGATGAATTTCTTCTTACTGCTGCGGGACAGCGTAATAGAAACTTTGCGGAAGGCAAGGTTAAATTTAACGGTGTACCTTTTGCGATGGAAGAACTGCTATTTGATCCGCAGACATCCGGCGGTCTTCTTATCGGTATAGAAAAAGATAAGGCCGATGAGCTTTTAGCGAAGCTTAATAAGGTGTGCCCAAGTGCTGCAATAGTTGGCGAAGTTATAGAGAAAAAAGATTTCGAAGTTGAAGTCATTAAATAGGAGGATAAAAAGATGATTAAAGTAAATGCTATTGGAGATGCTTGCCCGATTCCTGTTGTTAAGACAAAGGACGCAATCAAGAGTTTAAACGGTGCTGCAGGCGTTGTTGAGACAAGCGTAGATAACGAGATTGCGGTTCAGAATCTTACAAAGATGGCTAACCAGAAGGGTTATGCTGTTAAGTCGGAGAAGATTTCAGATAAGGAATATAAGGTAACAATGACAATCGGCGAAGGTGCAACGGCTGATGATATTAAGGAAGAGTGTCTTGTTACTGACACAGGCAGAAAGAAAAGACGTGTTGTTGTTATATCCAAGGATCATATGGGCGAAGGTGCAGAAGATCTCGGCAAGACTTTATTAAAGGGATTTATCTATGCCGTAAGTCAGCAGGATGAACTTCCTACAACAATTCTTTTCTATAACAGCGGCGCAAGCGTAACATGTGAGGGCTCCGTATCTATCGAAGACCTTAAGTCTATGGAAGCTCAGGGTGTAGAGATTCTTACATGCGGAACCTGCCTTAACTTCTACGGATTAACGGAGAAGCTTGCGGTCGGCGGTGTTACCAACATGTATGATATCGTAGAGAGAATGTCTAACGCCGATTTAATCATTAAGCCTTAATATGCAGTCGGGATTAAATAATGCGAGAGAAGAGATTACAGCTTATCATATCATTTGAATCAACCGCCAATGCAATGGCGGTTGAGCGCTTTTGCATGGAAAACGGACTTCCCGGGCGACTCATCCCTGTGCCGAAGGAAATAACCGCGGGATGCGGCCTTGCCTGGAAGGCTGATATTACGCAGAAAGATGAGCTTTTAAAAGCGTTTGCACGTGAGAATATCGGGTATGACGGCGTGTATGAATTGATGATTTAATTAATATGAGTACATATATAGGAATTGATATCGGGTCGACCTGCGCGAAAGCTGCAGTCCTTGGTGATAATAAAGAGATAGTATGTAAGATTATCCGCCCTACGGGTTGGAGCAGTATAAAGGTTGCGGAAGATATAATCGCAGAGTTAAAAGAGGCAGGAGTTGCAGTGGATACGGCCAAGATCGTTGCGACGGGGTATGGCCGCGTCAATGTCCCTTATGCTGATAAGACGGTTACTGAGATCAGTTGTCATGCACTTGGTGCGACGTATATATTCGGCGGAGAGAACCTGCTTGTCATAGATATAGGCGGACAGGATACCAAGATTATCGAGGCGGTGGATGGTAATGTGGCTGATTTCCTTATGAATGACAAGTGTTCTGCCGGAACAGGCAGATTTCTTGAAGTTATGGCAAATACTCTTTCTATGGAACCGCGCGATATGTGTGAGTTGGCAAGGCATGGTGCGGATACGACGATTAGTTCTCTTTGCACGGTATTTGCGGAGTCGGAAGTTATAGGACTTATAGGCCGCGGTGAGCATAAGGAGAATATAGCTTATGCGATTATAGAATCAATTGCCGATAAGGTTATAAGTCAGGCAACTCACATGCCTATAGTGAATAAGAGAATTGTCGTAACCGGTGGGCTTTGCGATTATGATTATCTTATTGAAGCGATTGGCCGTAAGCTCGGAACAGATGTAATAAGTAATGAGGATGCGCGCTATGCAGGTGCAATCGGTGCAGCGTTATTTGCTATGCGCCTCTAATATATGGGAGAAATTAATGAATAATCTCAATCTTCCGGAAGTTTTTGAGACTTTTTCGGAGCAAAGAAAGAATTCTTTTATTAAAGTTCGGGAATATAGGGATAAAGGGACGCCGATAGTTGGTGCATATTGTACGTACTTTCCGAAGGAACTTGTGACTGCGATAGGGGGTGTTGCGGTATCGCTTTGCGCAACTTCCGATGAGACAATAGGTTCCGCGGAAGAAGAGCTTCCGAAGAATCTATGTCCTTTAATCAAATCCAGTTACGGTTTTGCCAAGACCGATAAGTGTCCGTATTTTTATTTCTCAGATCTTGTGGTCGGAGAGACTACCTGTGATGGCAAGAAGAAGATGTATGAGTATATGCGCCGGTTTAAAGATGTGCATGTAATGCAGCTTCCGCAGAATCAGGAAGAAGAGAGTTTCAAATTATGGGTTTCCGAGATTAAGAAAATGGCGGCTCGCCTTGAGGATAAGTTCAGGGTAAAGATTACCGAAGACAGGTTAATAAGTGCGATTAAGCTTGAAAACGCAGTGCGTGAGGAGCTTATGGAAATCTCCGAACTTATGAAAGAGGATAGTCCTGTGCTTACAGGAACAGAACTTTTTAATATACTTAAGGGAAGCGAGTACAGATTCGATAAGGAAGAACTTGTTGAGGAGCTTAAGAGGATTAAGGAGAATCTAATCGAACAATCCCGGGTGATTACGGATGGGCTTAAGTCTTCATCCCGACCCATGAGAATTCTTCTTACCGGGTGCCCTATAGGCGGTGTATTTGATAAGGTTGTGCCGGTTATAGAATCTAACGGCGGTCTTGTTGTTGCGTATGAGAATTGCAATGGAATGAAGAATATCGCGAATCCGGTACTTTTGGAAGGCGACTTATATGAGAATATAGCAAGACGTTATCTTGATATAGGCTGCTCTGTCATGAGCCCCAATAAGAATCGTATGGACAGTATAGACTCGTTGATTGAGGAATATAAGGTTGATGGTATAATGGAGATTTTACTTCCTATGTGTCATACCTATAGTGTGGAATCCGGCTTTATCAGGGCTGCAGCAAAGAATCATAAGCTGCCGTTTATAAGTATTACAACAGATTATTCTTCTGCCGACAGTGAGCAGGTCAAACTCAGGATATCGGCATTTACGGAGATATTTAACGGTTAGTATGAATAGTAAAGAGAGAATTAAGACGATAGTTGAAGGCAGAAAGCCTGATCGTCCGCCTGTTATATGTCCCGGCGGAATGATGAATATGATAACGACGGAGTTACTTGAAAAAGGTGGCTTTGCGTTTAATGAGGTACATACAGATCCTGAGAAAATGGCAGCATTGTCGGAGTTTGCTTATCGCAATAAATGCTTTGAGAATGTCGGCGTTCCTTTTTGCATGACTGCAGAAGTAGAGGCTCTTGGTGCCGGGGTTGATATGGGATGTAATAATAGAGAGCCTCGCGTTGTGGGATATCCGCTAACTTCGTTGGAAGAATGGGAGAAGGTGCCATGCTTTGATGTATCGAAGGGGCGCTTTCAGGTTATTAAAGAAGCGATTAATATCTTGAGTAACAGACTTTCTGATGTACCGGTTATCGGTAATGTAACAGGCCCGGTAAGTGCCGCAACGTCTTTGATAGATCCTTCCGTATTCTATGTCGGATTACGTAAAAAGGGACAGATGGCACATGCGCTTCTTAATCATGTGACTAATGAGATGCTTAAATATATAGAGCTTATGATTGATGCGGGTGCGGATATCATTATGATTGCCGATCCTTCCGCAACGGGAGAAATCTTAGGACCTAAGTTTTTTGAAGAATTCGCGGTGCCTTACATTAACAGGATGGTTGACTGCATAAGACGTAAAGGGAAAATTTCAATTGTACATATCTGCGGTCAGATGACGCCGGTACTTGATAAGGCCAATGCGATAACTGCGGATATATTAAGCTTTGATGCAATCGTTGCTATGAATGATATCAGAAAGGCAATGGGCAATCGTGCAATTATGGGTAACGTAAGTACTTATGCAATTGAGGATGCAGAAGCGGATAGAATTATAGAACTTACGAGAAATGCAGTTAAGCAGGGATTCGACGTAATATCTCCTGCGTGCGGACTTGGTATGAGTTCACCGCTTTGCAATATTGCCGCAATGATAGATGCGTTAGAGGAGTAGGGAATGCCGTTAATACATGATTTAACAACAGGAAAAAAGTTTGCGGCAGAGCATGGCGTAACCTTGCTAAAAGCGCTTCTGGCAGAAGATATATATGTTGATAATGCCTGTAACGGCAGAGGTACCTGCGGAAAGTGCAAGGTATATATAGAAGGTGTAGGAGAAGTGCTTTCCTGCGAGTATAAGGTTAATTCGGATATAACTGTTAAGACAGGCAAGAAGCCCAATAACGATATGAACATCCTGTCGAAGGTATATGTATCGGATTTTATCGGGGAATATCGAAAGGGATACGGAATTATCTGCGATATAGGTACGACTACGGTCGCAGTTGGTCTTGTTAATCTTGCTACCGGTGAGATTATGGTTGATGCAGCGGCAATGAATGCGCAGAGAGTCTTCGGTCAGGACGTATTGACAAGAATCACCTATGAGATAGAAAACGGCGAAGAAGGCATTAAATTGCTTCAGAATACAGTTATGGACTGCATAAGGGAATGTGTTAAGAAGTGCTGTACGGATGCGGGAATAGACGAAGAAGAGATTGTTGAATACGTGATTGCCGCTAATTGCACGATGACGCATATGGCCCTTGGCGTAGACGCAAGATCCATAGGAGTTGCTCCATATAAGCCTGTATTTACGGAAGGACAAGAGAGAAAGGCAAGATCACTCGGACTTCCCGGAGCACAAGAGGCAAGCGTATATTTCATACCACAGGTATCGGGATATATAGGCGGCGACATTGTTGCCGGAGCATATTGTTGTGAAATGGCGGATAAGAAGGGAATTTCTCTGTTTATCGACATCGGAACCAATGGAGAGATTGTATTATCCAATAAAGGCAGCATGGTTTCATGTTCATGCGCGGCAGGACCTGCACTTGAAGGTATGAATATAGAGTGCGGTATGCCGGCGTTGGCGGGTGCAATTGAAGAAGTTTGTGCGGATGAAGGTGACATTAAAACTAAGGCAATAGGTAATACGGATGCTGTGGGAATCTGTGGAAGCGGAATCCTGGATACGCTGTCAGTTCTGATTAAAGAAGAGATAATTAAGAAGACGGGAGCTTTTAAGAAACCGGAGGAATGCGGCTTATACGAAAAGCGCGTAATTAAGGATGATTCGGGCGTAAGACTTATGCTTACGGATAAGGTATATATGAGCCAGAAGGATGTGCGTCAGGTACAGCTTGCAAAGGGTGCGATTCTATCGGGAATTCGGGCACTTCTTAACCGCGAAGGCGTAAAACCTGCGGACATAGATGAAGTTCTGATTGCAGGCCAGTTTGGAGCTCATCTTAGGGAGGAAGCGCTTATAGTAACAGGTATTATTCCGGCAGAATGTGCAGGGAAGATCCGTTATGTTGGCAATACATCGAAGACCGGTGCCTACATGGCCTTAATGTCCGAAGTGGTGCGAAGCAATATGGAGCTTTTGGCAAAGAAAATTAGTTACTTTGAGCTTGCAGAAGTGGAAAATTATGAGATGCTGCTGGTAAGCTCAATGAGTTTCAAGGGTTGAGGTAGGTATGTCGAAGGAAGAGTTATTTGCGAAGATTAAAGATGCTGTAATCGAGATGGATGACGAGACAGTTGAAAGCCTGTGTAATGAAGCCATCGCGGAGAATTTCGATGCGACAGAGGTTATCAGGGAAGGCCTTATCAAGGGAATGGATAGGGTTGGCGAGTTATATGCGACAGGCGAGTATTTTCTGCCGGAGGTTCTGACTGCTTCATTTGCGTTAAATGCGGGAGTCGATATTCTAAAGCCATATATGAAGAAGGAAGTGTCAACTAAGCCTGTAAAGATAGTAATCGGAGTAGTTGAGGGAGATACGCATGATATAGGTAAGAATCTGGTCAAGATTATGTGCGAATCTGCGGGATTTGAGGTGATAGATTTAGGTCGAGACGTGCCGATTAACGAATTCGTGGATGTTGCGGAAAAAGAAAATGCGGATTTCATATTGATGTCGACTCTTATGACTACGACAATGCCGGGTATGAAAGCGGTGGTTGATGAACTAACTGCAAGAGGAATACGTGATAAATATAAGGTAATGATTGGGGGAGGCCCGATTTCTCAGAAGTTCTGCGATGAGATAGGAGCTGATGCATATACTGTAGATGCGGCTTCGTGTGTTAAGAAGATTAAGGAAATAGTGGGTATATAATATGCTGATTAAGGAAACGAAGAGAAGTTATAATGGTGTTGTGGTTCCGGATGATGAGCTTACACCGTTTGAGAGAAATAAGCTTATATCTGAAGGAAAGCCTGTAGACAGAATTCAGTGCTGTCTTGATACGGGAGAGACAATGGCGCCGTTAATCGGATGCGGAATTGATGAATATTATCATTCGTCTGATAAGATGCTCGAACTTGAAGAGTATCTGTATGATAACTTCCATGCTGACGGAGCAGGGCTATCCACGACTTTACGCGGGATGGCGGAAGCCATGGGTTCCGAAATCAGGTATTACGATAATAATATCGCCCAGCTTAAGACCCCCGCACTTACATTAAAGAATATCGAGAATGCCAGGCGTGTCGATATAGAGCATGATGGAAGACTTCCAATAATCTTAGACGGATTAAAGAAAGTTAAAAGTAAGCTTGGAGATAAAGTGCCTGTAAGCGGTACGGTTACGGGACCTTTTACGGTTGCGGCAATGGTGCTTGGAACTGAATGGCTCCTTATGGGAATGCTTAAGTGTCCGGATAAGATTAAAGATCTGCTGGAGGTTATTGTTGAGAATAACAATAAGTATATAGACAGATTAATTGATCTTGAAGTGGGAATAGGATTTGCGGATCCCGTAAGTTCCACCAGTCTTATCAGTGCGGCGCAGTATGGGGAATTCTCATTCCCTTATTTTAAGAAGAATGTAGACCATATCAAATCAAAAGGCAGAGGCTGTGGTCTTCATATCTGCGGCACGAGCCGCGGATTGTGGGAATATATTAAGGAAAGCGGCGTCGGATTATTCGGACTCGATAATGTTGAAAGTATAGAAGAAGCTAAGGAAGTGCTTGGCCCGGTTATGGCTATACAGGGTAATGTTCCGCCGGTGGATGTAATGAAGCTTGGCACACCGGAAGAGGTACTTGAATCAGGCAGAATCTGTATCGAGCAGGGACGGGATACCAGGTGTGGTTTCGTATTAACCTCAGGTTGCCAGATGCCGATCGGTACACCGGAAGCTAATATGCATGCGCTGGTTGACGCGGCGAGAATATACGGACGATAAGAATAAATGCAATTCCTGCTGTTATTGTGATATAATTAATGCTAACTTTATAAGAATCTACGGGAGGTAATTATGGCAAAGGTTTATTATACTTCATTTAAGGCGACGGAACACGAGAATTTGTTGCAGAAACTACATAGACTGATGAAGACTGCGGGCTTTGAAAGCATTGATTTTACGAATAAATACGCCGCAATTAAGATTCATTTCGGAGAACTTGGCAACCTTGCTTTTTTACGACCTAACTATGCAAAGGTTGTAGCTGATTATGTAAAAGCTCTCGGCGGCAAGCCATTTCTTACGGATTGTAATACACTTTACGTCGGAAGCAGAAAGAATGCGTTAGATCATTTGGAGACCGCATATCTTAATGGATTTTCACCATTGCAGACAGGATGTCATGTGTTAATTGCAGATGGATTAAAAGGAACGGATGAGACAATAGTTCCGATTAACTGTGAGTATGTTAAGGAAGCGAAGATAGGACATGCAATTATGGATGCGGACGTATTCATATCACTTACGCATTTTAAAGGACATGAGATGACCGGATTCGGCGGAGCCATTAAGAATATCGGAATGGGTTCGGGTTCGCGTGCCGGTAAGATGGAACAGCATTGCGACGGCAAGCCGTCGGTAGATATGCGTGATTGTATCGGATGCGGTTCATGCTATAGAATATGTGCTCATGAAGCGCCGGTTATAGAGAACGGAAAAGCCAGAATTGATCATGACAAGTGCGTTGGTTGCGGAAGATGCCTTGCGGTATGCCCGAAGGATGCAATCTCCGCGGAATATACCGATTCACTTAAGGTGCTGAATTTCAAGATGGCAGAGTATTCATATGCGGTATGCAAGGACAGACCTTGCTTCCATGTCTCCCTTATATGTGATGTATCGCCGAATTGCGATTGTCATTCCGAGAATGATATCCCGATTATCCCTGATGTAGGAATGCTTGCATCATTCGATCCGGTAGCTCTTGACCAGGCCTGTGCCGATCTTTGCAATAAGCAGCCTGCAATTGAGGGAAGTATGCTTGCAGATAATATGCACAAAGCAGGCGAGGGCTGTTGTCATGGACATGAGCATGATGAGTGCAATCACGAAGGCGGACATCATGATCATTTTAATATGGTGCATCCTGATACCGAGTGGGAATCTTGCCTTGATCATGCGGAGAAGATCGGACTTGGTGAGCGTAAATATGAATTGGTAACTATATAGAAACGGTTTTATAGGATAAAAGGTATCATTATGAAGTTACTGTATGCGGAAGATGAGCGTAGTCTTTCGGAGGCTGTGGTCGATATCCTTAAATTTCATAAATTTAATGTGGATGCGGTATATGACGGTGAAGAAGCATTGTCGTATGCGGAAACGGAGGATTATGACGGCATAATCCTCGATATTATGATGCCAAAGATGGACGGGCTTACTGTATTGAAGCGTCTCAGAGTTGCAGGCAATACAACGCCTGTACTACTTCTTACTGCAAAGTCCCAGGTGGAGGACCAGATAGAAGGACTTGACCTCGGCGCGGATGATTATCTTCCTAAGCCTTTCGAAATGAATCTTCTTCTTGCCAGAGTACGCGCAATGCTCAGACGTCGCGAGGAATATGTACCGCCTGTTATAGAGGTGGGAGATATTTCTTTAAATCAGCATAACTATGAATTAAGCTGTAACGGAAAGTCGGTAGTATTACCTAAGCTCGAATATCAGATGATGGAGCTTTTTATGCGTAATAAAGGGACATATTTTACAACAGAGGACCTGCTAAGTAAGGTCTGGGGTTATGAGACCGATGCGGAAAACGGAACGGTCTGGGTATATATATCATATTTAAGAAAGCGCCTTCAGGAACTTAATTCCACGGTGGAACTTGTTGCAAAGCGTAACATAGGTTACAGATTGGAGGAAGAAAATGGTTAAGACACTCCAGAAGAAATTCGTTGTAACATCAATGCTTGCAATTACTATTCTTATAGTATTTCTTCTTGGTGTAATCAATGTTGCGGATGTAGTTATAGTAAGAAGACAGGTTGAAAGAACGTTAAATATAATCTCTGAAAATGAGGGAAATGCGCCGGCAATGCCGAGAGATATTACCGGGGATAAACCGCCTTTAGTTCCTGATAATAAGAATCAAAAGAATGAATACGATACCTTTATGTCATCGAATTTCTTCATTGTTCGATTCGATGCCGATTGTGAAGTGACCTTTGTTGATGTTGTAAGAACGTCAACCGTTACCGAGGATACTGCGGTATCAATGGCGAATGAAGCTGTTGACAGTGGTAAGACAGAAGGTAAGGTAGGCAAGTATCGTTACATGATTAAGAATGCGATGTTTAATGATGGAGTTAACGTAGTATTCCTTGATACAGCAGGTGAGATGCAGTCTATCTTAAGAGTGCTTATATTATCTGTACTTGTAGGAGCAGGGTGCTTTGTTGCTATGTTTTTGATAGTAATCTTGCTTTCGAAAAAGGCAATTCGTCCGATTGCAGAGAATATCGAAAAACAGAAGCGATTTGTCACGGATGCGGGACATGAACTTAAGACACCGCTTGCAATCATTCAGTCTAATGCCGAGGCAATGGAGTTGTATAACGGTGAGAATAAGTGGAGTAAGAATATAAAAGAGCAGACCGTAAGACTTTCGAAAATGACAGAGAATCTTCTTTTGTTATCCCGTATGGATGAGGGTAACAATAAGGTGAATAAGGCAAAGTTTAATCTTTCCGATGCGACAAAAGATGCGAGTGAGTCATTTATAGAGAGCTTTAAAGTTAGGGGTGTAAAATTCGACAGAGCTATAGAATCTGATGTTATGGCTTATGCAGATAGGCTCCAGATCGAGAAGCTGATTGACATCTTACTTGATAACGCATTAAAGTATACGAATGATAAAGGTTCGGTTGTTATTATGTGTCACAAAGAAGATGGCCATGCAGTGGTTTCTGTTGAGAATACTTGTGAAAAGTTGCCTGACACCGTTCCTGAAGGTCTTTTTGACAGATTTTACAGAGCGGATACCGCAAGAAATCAGTCGACCGGTGGTTCGGGAATAGGCTTATCGGTTGCGCGTTCAATAGTGATGGCAAATGACGGTGAGATAAAGGCAGAGTATATTGATGATAAAAGAATAAGATTTAAGTTTGTGTTATCGGAATCGTAGTTTAGGTTTTAAGGGATGGAATAAAAGGATATGTTAAGGGTGAATGCAGCAGTTAATAAAACTGTGAGAAATATTTTGTTCAACTCACTGGTGGCGATAGTGTCGCTTTTTGTCAACGGATTTGGCATATATCTTACAATGCGCGCCAATATTGGCGCAAGCCCATGGGATGTTTTTAATCTCGGGCTTTCAAAGACATTCGGGATTCTATACGGAACTGCGTCGATAGGCGTATCGCTCGCGATTCTCCTCATAGATATTCTTTTAAAAGAGCCTATAGGAATTGCAATGTTTATTGATGCGGTAGTTGTTGGAAAGTCGGTAGACTTCTTTAATTTTATAGATGTTGTTCCGAAAGCGAATGGTATCGCGATAAGCATCTTGATGATGACAATAGGGTTATTTATAATAGGTTATACTCAGCTGTTTTATATGAGATCTTCTCTTGGCTGCGGTCCGAGGGATTCACTTCTTATAGGATTAAAAAAGCGGATTAAGAAACTGCCTATCGGAGTGGTGAGCATAGCAATCCTCGGAACAGCGACATTTATAGGCTATTTATTGGGAGGTCCGGTAGGAGTTGGTACAATAATATGCACATTATGTGCCGGACCGATTATGCAGTTTGCATTTCAATCACTTAGGTTTGATGCGACGACAGTTAAACATCAGAATCTTAAGGAATCATTTGAAGTAATTGCAAGAACTTACAATTTTTTGTAAGTTCTTTTTTTTATCTAAGTTTCGTCTAAGGTTCATGTTGTAATATGGTTACAGGTCAAGGGAACAGCACTTGAATCGGAAGGCAGGAAGCATTCTGATTCAAGCGGACACCTTGGGGAAGAACTTTTAAGAAAGGAGATTTAAGTATGGAGTTCAGGCATGAGTACAAACATGAAATAAGCTACGTTGAGATGCTTAGTTTAAGAGCAAGACTTAAAGCGGTTATGGAAGTTGACCCGCATGCCGTTAACGGCGAGTATTTTATCCGAAGTCTATACTTCGACAATATATATGACAAGGCATTGAGAGAAAAGGCAGATGGAGTCAATAACAGAGAGAAGTTCAGGATAAGATATTACAACAAAAACACGGATAGGATATTATTGGAGAAAAAATCCAAGATTCACGGACTGTGTAATAAGGTACAGACAGTAATCACTAAGGAATGTGCAGAGGCGGTTCTTAAAACTGATTTTGATACACTTTCGAAGATTGAAGATCCGCTGGTACAGGAACTGTATCAGAAGATGATAAGCGAAGGGCTTAGACCCAAGGTAATAGTTGATTATGACAGAGAACCTTTTATCTTCGCTCCCGGTAATGTAAGGGTTACGATAGATAAGAATATAAGAACGGGTCTTAAGAATACGGATTATCTTGAATCTGATTCGGTAACGATTCCGGTCGTTGATTCACCTATAATACTGGAAGTTAAATGGGATGAATATTTACCGGGAATAATTAAAGATATAATTCAGATTCCGAGTACGCATTCATCGTCGTTTTCCAAGTATGCAGCTTGCAGAATGTACGATTAGTAAAGTCAATTAAAGATTCAATTATAGAAAAGGAGAAATTATTATGACATTCAGTGATATTTTTAAATCAAGTTTCTTGGAGAACATTGCAAGCGTATCCATCTTGGATATGATATTATCAGTATTTTTATCACTTTGTATAGGATTATTTATCTTCCTGATCTACAAGAAGACATTTCAGGGAGTTATGTACTCCTCAAGTTTCGGCGTTACACTCGTGGCACTTACAATGATTTCGAATTTTGTAATCCTTGCAGTTACGAGTAACGTAGTTCTTTCTCTTGGTATGGTCGGCGCATTATCAATTGTACGATTCAGAACCGCAATTAAAGAGCCCCTTGATATAGCATTCCTCTTCTGGGCAATCGCGGCAGGAATCGTACTTGCAGCCGGCATGATACCTCTTGCAGTATTCGGTTCGGTACTTATCGGTCTTGTATTACTTATTTTTGCTAACAGAAAAGCTCATCTGAATCCATATATCGTAGTAGTTCAGTGCGACGATCATCAGGCAGAAGACAACGCAGTATCTTACTTAAGAGAAGTAACAAATAGATGTGTCGTTAAGAGTAAAACTGCAATGAAGGAAAGAATCGAGCTTAACGTAGAAGTAAGAATGAAAGACAGCAATACAGACTTTATTAATACATTAGCAGATATGGCAGGAGTAAGAAGTGCCGTACTGGTAAGCTATAACGGAGACTACATGGGATAACAAGGGATTGAAGCTGTAAGCGAGCATGCTTGCATGCATCGCTTAACAGCCTCAAGACCTGTCAAACATGAGAAAGTAGCAATTTGCGAAGCAAATTAGCGGATTTCGAATGGTTGAAGAATTGTGAGAACTCCGAAGGGAGTGGAACAATTCGTGTTATCCGTAAAGAATAGATTAAGGAAGTGAGAATATGTCTACAAGTAAGTATTTCGATAGAATCTGCGCTATTATTGCAGTTTTAATGATAGCAGTGACGGCGATATTCATGAACGCCGAATCTCTCGGGGCTACGTCCATAACGAGGTCGTATGCTTATGAGGATACGCTTTTTGATACAGGTAAGGTACATACGATTGATATAGTCATGGATGACTGGGATTCATTTGTGGCAAATGCTACGAGTGAGGAATATGCTGATTGTACTGTTGTAATTGACGGTAAAGCATATAAGAATGTGGCGATTCGCGCCAAGGGCAATACCTCTCTTACAAATGTAGCCCAGTATGGCAACAATCGCTACAGCTTTAAGCTTGAGTTCGATCATTACGATGATACCAATACATACTATGGACTTGATAAGTTAAGTCTCAATAATATTATTCAGGATAATACCTACATGAAGGATTATCTCGTATATACATTGATGAGAGAAAACGGTGTGGATGCACCTCTTTGCAGTTTTGTATATATAACCGTTAACGGAGAAGATTGGGGATTATACCTTGCAGTTGAAGCTATTGAGGATTCTTTCCTTAGCAGAACATACGGCAGTTCAACAGACGGAGAACTCTATAAGCCTGATAGTATGAGCATGGGCGGCGGCAAAGGTATGGGCGGTAACGTAGCATCATCTGAATCCGGCTGGGGTTCATCGGATGTGAAGCTTATCTATACGGATGATGAATACTCAAGCTATTCCAATATCTTTGAGAATGCTAAGTCCGATTTGACAGATAGCGATAAAGACAGGTTAATTGCATCGCTTAAGACACTTAATGAAGGTACTGATATTGAAAGCATCGTTGATGTAGAAGAGGTTATTAAGTACTTCGTGGTTCATAACTTCGTATGTAACTTCGACAGCTACACCGGCTCTATGATTCATAACTACTATCTATACGAAGAAGACGGCGTATTGTCAATGATTCCGTGGGATTACAACCTGGCATTCGGCGGGTTTATCGGCGGATCGGATGCGACAAGTCTTGTTAATTATCCGATAGATAGTCCGGTATCGGGCGGAGATACGGATTCAAGACCGATGATAGCATGGATATTCAATAACGAAGAGTACTTAGAGCTTTATCATCAGTATTTCTTGAAATTTATTGAAGAGTACTTTGAAAGCGGATATGTATCCGAGCTTATAGATTCAACGTATGAGATGATTGTATCATACGTAGAGTCTGATCCGACTAAGTTCTGTACTTATGAAGAGTTTACCGAAGGCGTGGCAGCTTTAAAAGAATTCTGCGAGTTAAGAGCAGAAAGTGTTAGAGGACAGCTTGACGGAACAATTCCTTCAACTTCCGAAGCACAAAGCGAGGATAAAAGCGCTTTTATCGATGCAAGCAATCTTAGTATAAGCGATATGGGATCTATGGGTAACGGCGGAGGCCCGGGCGGCCAGGGAGGTCAAGGAGGCCCGGGCGGCCAGGGAGGTCAAGGAGGTCAAGGCGGCCGGGGAGGTCAGGACGGAAACGATGGAAATCTGCCAACACCGCCTGATGGAACTGATGGTAATCCACCAACACCACCCGGTGGAAGTGATGGAGAAAATCCTCCTGATATGCCGAATGGCGGAGGCGAAAGCGCAAGCGGTAACGCCGGATTTAACGGGGAATTCCCGGGAGGACAGTTCCCGGGTAACGGAGAATCAGGAACAAGTAACGGAACTTCTTCTACCGGAACTTGGATATTACTTGGAGCAAGCCTTGCAGCACTCCTTGCAGGCCTGTGTATAGCATTCTTCTATAAAAAGAAAAACTAAATATAGAAAACCCGAATAAAAGAATACGTCCTGCATAAAGCAGATGAAGCCCATCTGCTTTATCGCAGGACTTTTTGTGAAATAAGGGTCGATTCCAATTTAAGAACAATCCATGAGTGCGTTCTATAATGGGATATATTATATATTGAACTTGCATATATATATATATATATAATGTTTATGTGGATTTACACATTGTTGTATGATGGCAACGAAATAGATTTTTAAGAGGAGAAGAAATAATGAAGAGAAGAGTAATTGCTGCATTGCTGATATTAACTTTAATTTTTAGCGGATTAATGTTTTCGGTTGGCAACAGTGATGCGTATGTGAAAGCGTCATCAGGCTTGCCGGAAAAGTACGATTTAAGAGATTATAATCTTGTGACTCCTTTGAGATTTGTTTCAACAGGTGATAACTCAAGAGCTATAACAATTGCACAGTCACTGGAAAGTAATGCTCTTAAAGCAGGCTGGGGAAAATTCGAATTAGAGAATAATAATGCTGCTGATAGACAGTGGACACAATTCCCTTATTCTGATTATACAGCTAAATTTTTGATTAAGGGTACTTCTGATGAATATATCCGAATCAAAGAAGCGTTTGGTTCTTCGATTGCAAGTCGAGATTCGTTGAAGAATCAGATTATGACTTATGGTTCCGCATGCGTGGATTTTTGGATATATAAAGACGGCAAAGATTACTATAATGAAGAAACCAAAGCTTTGTATCAGTCAAAAGATAATAGTCATCTTGCAAAGATAGGTTTTGAAATTATTGGCTGGGATGATAATTTTAGTAAAGATAATTTTGCTACAACACCATCGGGAGATGGCGCTTGGATAGTCAGAACACCGGGAGAAGTCAATACTTACTGTCCGATTCCTGAGGATTTGATGAATGGCGGGTATTTTTATCTTTCTTATTATGATTGCAATATACTCAAACGAAATAGATTTGCTTATTCATACATAGCTGCTCCGGGTGAATATCAGGATTTTAATTATCAATATGGTAGCAGTGACTGTGAAAAATGCAATGCGACTTCAGCTGCTATATATTTTAAGGCGATAGCTGACCAGACATTGACAAGTATCCTGGTAGGTACTTATGACGTAAACGATACGATATATGCAACGATACGTGTATATAAGTGCCGTAACGAATACGATACCAATTCTGAAAGTAATATTGACTTTGTTAATGATCTTAATTCTCGTAATATGGACTTAATCTATGAAGAAAGCGGAGTTAAGATGCGTCCGGGTGAAGAAAAACAGTTTAATGCTCTTGAGCTTAGAAACATGGTTAACATTAATAAGGGCGATAATATAGCTGTAATAATTGATTTTAATAGACGAGTAGACGTGGTAACAGCGGTAACTACTCAAAAGGGGCATAATCGAACTTGTATTTGTGATGATGGGAAGTGGAAAGATTGTGGTGATAAACCGTTGGTTATTTCTGTGAGAGTACGTAATGGTCACAATAAGAAAATCGTTGACGGTGGCTGGGTATTGGACTCGCTTAATATTAAGAACAATGAAGAATCAAAGCTCACTTTGACATGGAATAGGGACAAAAATGCTGAAGGATATGATATCTATCGTAAGGAAATTAAAAACACCAAGACAGTGTATACATTAGTTACTACTGTAGATAATAGTGTGACGAAATACACAGATACAAAAGTAAAGCTTGGATGTACATATTCTTATAAAGTAGTGCCTTTCTCCGGCAATAGAGAAGGAACTTCGATTGAAAAGACTGCTGAAGTTAAAATAGCTGCCCCATATATCAAAAAGCTTGAGAATACAACTGCCGGCCAGGTGAAGATTACTTGTTCGGTAGTTAAGCGTGATAGTTATAGTATCTATAGAGCCGATCCGGGTAAGGCGTATAAGTGGATTGGAAATACAAAAACAACTGTTTTTATCGATAAGAACGCTAAAAAGGGTGCTTCATATTATTATAAGGTACGGGCAAACCGTGACGGAAAGCAGAGCAATTTATCTGCAGGTAAGAAGATTACGGTAACTAAATAGATATTATGAAAAACAGTTGGTCGGTACATAACGACCAACTGTTTTTTTATTGAAGGGGATACTTGTAAGAAAAATGATTGTCTGATATAATCATCAGCACAGAGTAAAATAATTCTTTATTTTATTCATCAAGCAATCGATTCCGGTTGCTTATTTTCCATTAAATGAACCTGTGAGGGATTATTATTGTCATTTGACAATATATTATAATTATAATATAATTATGAAAGGAGAACTAAATGTTTTTATTTGAATGGGATGAAAGGAAAAACAGAACTAATCAAGAAAAACATGGAGTTTCATTTGAAGAGGCAAGAACGGTGTTTTTTGATGATGAAGCTTTATTAATTACCGATCCGGATCATTCAGAAGATGAGGAGCGTTTTATTATTCTTGGTTTTAGTTTTGAGGGAAATATGCTGGTTGTTGTTCATTGCTATAGAGCAAATGATTCAATAATAAGAATTATATCTGCGAGAAAAGCTACAAGAACTGAGATAAAACAATATAATGAGCGATTGGAGAGGTGATGATATGAGAGAAGAATATGATTTTTCAAAAGGTAAGAAGAATTCATATGCGAAGGATTTAAAGAAGCAAGTTACGATTAAGCTTACTCCGATGGTGATTGACTATTTTAAGGAAGAAGCTGTGACTACAGGTATTCCGTACCAGACGCTTATTAATCTTTATTTGGTTGAGTGCGTAAAAAAGAAGAGGAAACTGAGCATGTCCTGGGAAGAGAAAACGGTGTAAGAGCTAGTTTCTTATATTCGTGTAATTTCAATAGGAACTTTGGATGTGACATAGACGCAACCCGCGAAGTCGGAATCGGTGAAGTATTCAAATGAAAAGTCGGGATCGCTGTGGTCTAGAGGCATATTGATGCCTTGGAGCATGGCGGTCCCTTTTATTCCTGTGCCGAGAGCTTTTAGATAGGCTTCTTTATATGTCCACGGAATAAGTGGAGCGGTATTAAGATTGATTGTATCTATGAAAGCTAGGTCGTTAGCGGAGAAGCATCTTGCGAAGAGACTTCCGTGAATCGGGCGCGCGTGTTCGATATCGACACCGATTTCAGATGATGCGATTCCGACCATAACGCCGCCCTTGGTATGAGATATGTTATAATGCGGAGCTTTTTCATTGACAAAATAAGGCTTGCCGCAGTCGTTAGTCTTGATTTCTCCATACGAATCAAGCCCTGTGCCAAGCTTATCGCATAATAACTTATCGAGTAATGTGTACGCTTCGTCGTGCAGAGCTTTTTTACCGGATGTATTCAATTCTATCTTGTAATATGCGTAACAATAATTCATATAATCCTACTTTTTCTTTGAACAGTTATAGTATTATTGTAATACTTAATATATAGATACACAATCGTCGAATACATAATTTCACGAAGCGGGTAATTGGGACCCGTCGACACATAAGCTGCTGTATTTTAGCAGCTTATGCGTCGCAACGAGGGACCATTTAGTGCGAACGTGCCCGCGAGGAAATATATGTATTCGGCGATGTCCGGTAGGAATATTTAACTGTCAAGAAAAAATACTTGACAGGCTGATACAAAGCGTGTAAAATAGCATTGTTGTGTAAAGGAAAAATACTTTACAACGAGGTGCGAAATGACTCCGGAAAGCGAAGAAATCAAGAAAATCTATGATATGAGCCTTCTGTATGACTTCTACGGCGAGCTTCTTAACGAACACCAGAGAGGCATATATGAAGCAGCGGTATTTGAGGATTTGTCACTTTCGGAAATAGCAGCAACAGAAGGAATCTCACGCCAGGGCGTGCATGATATCTTGAAGCGATGCAATAAAGCGCTTGAAGAATACGAAGAAAAACTGCATCTTGTCGCTAAGTTTAAGGATATGCGAAAGAAAATCGAGAAGATTGACGAGATTGCGGCTGAGATAGAGCAAGACAGCAAGGATGCACGAATCTTAGCGATTCGAAAGCTTAGTAACGAGATACTCGAAGAGCTGTAACCCAATTAAGACCTGTAATGTGTGGGGATTAAGGGTGGCACGATGTTAGAATTATAGATTTACAGAGGTTAGATATGGCATTTGACAGCCTTACAGAAAAACTGACGAATGTGTTCAAAAACCTTCGCGGTAAGGGCGTACTTAAGGAAGAAGACGTACATGCCGCAATGAAGGAAGTCAAGATGGCACTTCTTGAAGCGGATGTTAACTTTAAAGTAGTTAAGCAGTTCGTCAAAGATGTTGAAGAGCGCGCAGTCGGTCAGGACGTAATGAACGGTCTTAATCCGGGACAGATGGTAATTAAGATCGTTAACGAAGAAATGATCAAGCTTATGGGCTCGGAGACAACCGAGATTAAGATAGAGCATGGAAGAACTACCGTTATCATGATGGCAGGTCTCCAAGGTGCAGGTAAGACAACAACCGCAGCCAAGCTTGCGGGCAAGATGAAGTCTAAGGGCAAGAAACCTTTGCTTGTAGGACTTGACGTCTACAGGCCTGCAGCTATCGAGCAGTTGAAGATCAACGGACAGAAGATGGGCGTTGATGTCTTCGAAGAAGGAACTGACCATAAGCCTGCAGAGATTGCAGAGCATGCAATTGAATATGCCGCAAAGAACGGACATAACGTTATTTACTTAGATACAGCGGGACGTCTTCAGGTTGATGACGATATGATGCAGGAGCTTGTTGATATCAAAAGCGCTGTAACCGTTAATCAGACCGTCCTCGTAGTTGATGCGATGACCGGTCAGGAAGCCGTTAATGTAGCTTCTAAGTTTGATGAAGTAGTCGGAATCGACGGTGTCGTACTTACCAAGCTTGACGGTGATACAAGAGGCGGTGCTGCATTATCAATCAGAGCCGTAACCGGTAAGCCAATCTTCTACGTAGGTATGGGAGAAAAGCTCTCTGATTTAGAGCAGTTTTACCCAGATAGAATGGCATCAAGAATCCTCGGAATGGGTGATGTACTTACCCTTATCGAGAAGGCTGAAGATGCGATAGATGAGGAAGCTGCTGCTAAGCTTGACAAGAAGATGAAGAAGGGCGAATTTGATTTTGAGGATTACCTTGAATCAATGAAGCAGATGAGAAAAATGGGCGGCCTTTCATCAATTCTTTCGATGCTTCCGGGCTTAGGACTCGGCGGTCAGATTAATACAGCACAGCTTGAGAATGCTGTTGATGAGAAGAAGCTCGCCAGAGTGGAAGCAATTATATTCTCAATGACGGTTAAGGAGAGAAGAAATCCTAAGCTCCTTAATCCGAGCAGAAAGAACAGAATCGCGCGTGGCGCCGGAGTTGACATCGCGGAAGTCAACCGCCTTGTCAAACAGTTCGAGCAGATGCAGAAGATGATGAAGCAGATGCCGAACATGATGGGCAAAAAGGGAAGAATGAAATTTCCTTTTTAATAGATAACTTTCAGCAAATTAATACGGAGGTGAATTTAAAATGGCAGTTAAGATCAGATTAAGAAGAATGGGACAGAAGAAAGCACCTTTCTATAGAATCGTTGTTGCAGATGCAAGATCTCCTAGAGATGGAAGATTCGTAGAAGAGATTGGTACTTATGATCCATCTAAGGACCCGAGCGAATTCCATGTTGATGAGGAAGCAGCTAAGAAGTGGTTGGCAAACGGTGCGCAGCCTACAGAGCAGGTTGGCAAGATTTTCAAGGCAGCCGGCATCATTAAATAAGGTACGCGAGGTGTAAAACATGAAAGAACTCGTAGAAGTTATTGCTAAAGCTTTAGTCGAGTTCCCTGATGAAGTAGTGGTTACAGAGAAGGAAACAGACAAAGGTCTTGTCGTTGAACTTCATGTAGCTGCTTCTGATATGGGAAAGGTAATAGGAAAACAGGGTCGTATTGCTAAGGCCATTCGTTCTGTTGTTAAAGCAGCAGCAATGAAAGAAGATATGAAGGTAATAGTTGATATTATTTAGTTTTTAAGCTGTCGTCAATTGGCGACAGCTATCTTCCTATCTATAGGAGAATTAAATGGAAAAAGAGTTTAAAATCGGTGCAATCATTAAGCCTCACGGTGTGCACGGCGAATTTAAGGTGTATTCAACAACAGATGATAATGAGCGTTTTAAAAAGCTCAAAAATGTTATTGTCCGTACAGCGAAAGATGAGTTTACCGCGAAGGTAGTATCTGTAAAAGCTTCGGATACCGACGTAATCCTTAAGATTGAAGGATATGATACTCCTGAAGCTATTGAGAAACTCCGCAAGGCAGAGCTTTTTGTAACGAGGGATAATGCTGTTAAATTAAAGAAAAATGAGTATTTCGTTGCGGATCTTATCGGACTTAAAGTAACCGATACAGATACGGGTGATGAACTCGGAATACTTACCGATGTATTACAGACGGGCGCAAACGACGTCTATGAGGTTACTATGTCGGAAGAAAAGAAGGTCTTGATTCCGGCAATCAAGGAATGCATAAGAAGCGTTGATATTGAAGCAGGTAATATGGAAGTACATTTATTACCGGGACTTCTCGACTTATAGGAGATGGAATGAAGTTTACAATCCTTACGCTCTTTCCGGAGATGGTTATGTCCGGCCTTAACGAAAGCATCATAGGAAGAGCCAAAGAAAAAGGAATAATTGATATAGAAGCCGTTAACATCCGTGATTACACGGAAGATAAGCATAAGAAGGTTGACGACTATCCTTACGGAGGCGGTGCAGGAATGGTTATGCAGGCACAGCCTATATACGATGCGCATAAGGCCGTAACTGCCGATATGGAAGGCACGGTACGTACCGTTTACTTAACTCCGCAGGGTAGAACTTTTAACCAGGATATGGCAGTGGAATTGGCGAAAACCGACAATCTGGTGCTTTTATGCGGACATTATGAGGGCGTGGACGAAAGAGTCCTTGAAGAAATCGTAACCGATTATGTATCGATAGGAGACTTCGTTCTTACAGGTGGAGAATTACCTGCGATGGTAATGGTGGATGCGATATCAAGAATGGTTCCGGGAGTACTTACAAATGATGAGTCGGGAACTACAGAAAGTTTTCATAATTATTTGTTAGAATATCCTCAGTACAGTCGTCCGGAGGAGTGGCATGGGAAGAAAGTTCCTGAAGTTTTATTATCCGGACATCATAAGAATATAGAAGACTGGCGGCTTAAGGAGTCTGTAAAAAGAACCAGAGAGCGTCGGCCTGATTTATATGAGAAGTACCTAGAGACTGAAAAGAAGTGAGAGGATGCTATGAACAAGAAAACGATAGTTATAGTTGACGATGAGAAGAGCAATCTTGTCAGAGCGCGTATGTTGCTTGAAGAAGAGGAAGACTTAAACCCTGTATTGCTTAATTCGGGAATGCAGTGTATTAAGTATTTTGAGACCAAGACAGCAGACCTTATATTGCTTGATATAATGATGCCGGAGATGGACGGATGGGCAGTAATATCATTGCTTCAGTCCAATCCTAAGACAGAGCATATTCCTGTAATATTCTTAACAGCAGATTCGTCTCCTGAGACGGAGGCGGCATGCTTTGGCGCGGGCGGAGTTGACTATGCGGTTAAGCCTATGCAGCCGGCAAGCGTAATCTCGAGAATAAGAAGAGCAATTGAATTAAATGAATACAGAACCGACCTTGCGGCAAAAGTTAAATCTCAGATGGAATACATCGATAATATCAAGTATGATTTCATCCTTGGTATGGCAACCCTTGTTGAAGGCCGTGATGAGAATACCGGTGAGCATGTAAAAAGAACCGCCGAGATAGTTAAGGCAATCGGTAAAGAGGCATTAAGAAGAGGCTTATATCCGGATGTACTTACCGAAGAGTATCTTAATTATACATACAGTGCGGCACCGTTACATGATATCGGTAAGATTAAGATAAGTGATACGGTACTTCTTAAACCGGGTAAGCTTACCGAGGAAGAATTTGATATAGTTAAAAAGCACACGACATATGGCCGCGAGATAATTGAGACAATTCTTACGAATATCGAAGATAAGACTTTCTTAAGGATTGCGGCGGAAATTGCTGAATTCCATCATGAGAAGTGGAACGGTAAAGGATATCCGAAGCATTTAATCGAGGAAGAAATACCGCTTTGCGCACGTATTATGGCTATAGCCGATGTATATGATGCCTTGAAGGAGAAACGCTGCTATAAGGAGCCTTTCCCACTTGATGAGGTATATGAGATATTGCAGGAGGATTCGGGAGTTCATTTCGATCCTGAACTTATGGAATGCTTCACGGCAATCAAGGATGATATAAAAGATTTGTAAAAAATACTTGCTTTTATCTGTACCGCGTGGTACAATAGTCGAGCATGATTAGAGATGGTCCTCTGTTATCGAATGGATATTAAGAACATCAAAATTGTTAGGAGGAACGCAAAATGAGCGATATCATTAAGAAGATCGAGCAGGCCGAATTAAAGTCTGAGATCGCAGAATTCAACGTAGGAGATACCGTTAAGGTATATGCTAAGATTAAGGAAGGAAACCGTGAAAGAATTCAGGTTTTCGAAGGAACAGTATTAAAGAGACAGGGTGGAAGCAACAGAGAGACATTCACCGTTAGAAAGTTCTCCAACGGCGTAGGCGTTGAGAAGACATGGCCGTTACATTCTCCATTCGTTGAGAAGATCGAGGTTGTCAGACAGGGTAAGGTAAGAAGAGCTAAGCTTTATTACTTAAGAGACCGTGTTGGTAAGGCAGCTAAGGTTAAAGAGCTTGTAAAATAATAAGCCTGACATTAAGGAACAATTACATTGTAATTGTTCCTTTTTTATTGCATTTTTGCTATAATTATTCTATGTATTGCTTAGGCGGAGGAGAATCATGAGAGTAAGACGACGCGGAGGCGGATTGTCGTTCGGTAAGAGAAGAAGAAAGCTTAATATACCGTTACTTAAGGAGATAGGATTATATGCAATCCAGGTTATAATAACCGTGGCGTTGGCGTTTTTATTTGTATTCTATTTCGGAATGAGAACGCGAATAATAGGTAACTCGATGATGCCGCAATTTGAAGACGGTGAGCAGATACTTACCAATAAGTTCGTATATATTTTTGCCGATCCTAAGCCTAACGATATAATCGTATTTCTCCCTAACGGTAATGCTAAATCGCATTACTATGTTAAGAGAGTTGTCGGTACTCCGGGTGACAGGGTACAGATCAAAGACGGAATATTGTATGTTAACGGTAATAGATTCGAAGAGAAGATAGAAGTATCATCAATGGAATATGCAGGACTTGCTGAAGCTGAGATAGAGCTTGGCAAGGATGAATTCTTTGTACTCGGTGATAACAGAAATAGTTCAGAAGACAGCCGATATGCCAATATCGGTATAGTTAAGAAGGAATTTATTATGGGAAAAGGCTGGTTTAGGATTTTTCCGTTAAAGAAGATGAAGTTTATAAGATAGAACGGAAGTGTTAAGATGAGTGATAATGTAACTGCGATTAACTGGTATCCGGGACATATGACCAAAGCGCGTCGTATGATGCAGGAGGATATCAAGCTTATAGATGTAGTGATAGAACTTTTGGATGCAAGGGTACCTCTCTCGAGCCGTAATCCGGACATAGACGAGCTTGCCGGCAATAAGAAGCGAATGATACTTCTTAATAAGGCAGACCTTGCTGATGAGGCAATTACGAGAAAATGGACGGAATTCTTTACGGGACTTAATATTGAGGTTGTAACCCTTGATTCGAGAACCCAGAATAAGATGAAAGCAGTCCTTGCATCGATTATGGAGACCTGCAAGGAGAAGATAGAGCGTGACAGGAAGAGAGGAATTATTAATCGACCTGTTCGTGCAATGGTTGTTGGAATACCTAATGTCGGTAAGTCAACATTCATTAATTCTTTTGCTAAAAAAGCTGTAACCAAGACGGGAAATAAGCCCGGAGTTACCAAGGGTAAGCAGTGGATAAGACTTAATAAGGATGTGGAGTTGCTTGATACTCCGGGAATCTTATGGCCCAAGTTCGAGGACAGACAGGTAGGTATTAAGCTTGCACTTATAGGTTCAATCAATGATGAGATTCTTAATATCGAAGAATTGGCATTGGACCTTATAGACCGCTTAAGAGCCGGCTATCCGGGTATTATTAAAGATAGATATAACATCGAAGAAGATGGAAAGAATCACGAAGTGCTTGAAAGAATAGCAGTAAGACGTGGAGCTATCAAAAAGGGAAATGAAGTGGATTACGAGAAAGCGGCAAATATCGTAATTGATGAATACAGAGCCGGCAAGCTTGGAAGAATATCGCTTGAGAAGCCGGCGGAATAAGTTATAAGGAGCTATAGAATGAAAGACGAATTTGAAATGAATGAAGAAGTAAATGAGGAAGGAAAGGGACCTAATAAGCTTATTAAGCAGGTGCTTTTTACGATACTTTATATTGCGGGAGTTTTTCTTGCAGCATACTTAATAGTTACATATATCGGTCAGAGAACCATTGTTATCGGTGATTCTATGAATGAGACACTTCATGACGGAGATAACTTGATTGTCGATAAGATTAGTTACAGATTCAGAGACCCTAAGAGATTCGAGATAGTTGTATTCCCGCCAAGATGCGAGCCGAATACACTTTACATTAAGCGTATTATCGGTCTTCCTAATGAGACCGTAGAAATCGACGGCGGCGGTAATATCTGGATTAACGGAGAGATTCTCTATGAAGATTACGGAAGAGATAAGATAGCAGATCCGGGACTTGCAATTGAACCTATTGTTCTTGGCGCGGATGAGTACTTCGTGCTTGGAGACAACCGTAATTTCAGTAAGGACAGCCGTTATCCTGACGTAGGTGTTATAACACTTGATGAGATTGAGGGAAGAGCAATATTCAGAGTATTTCCGTTTAATAAGTTTGGCACAATTAAGAACGGTAATCTCGAATTAGACGATACGGACGAGGAATAATATGGCAACTACCAAGGCAGCCGAGAAAGAACGTCTTCGTGAAGAGAAGCGTAGGGCAGCATACGAAAAGGAAGAATTAAGAATTGATGAGATAAGAAAGTTTGAAGAGATGTATTCGGATTATAATCTTATCTGCGGTATAGATGAAGTAGGACGTGGCCCGTTAGCGGGACCTGTTATGGCAGGCGCCGTTATTCTTCCTAAGGGCTGCAGGATTCATGATATCAATGATTCCAAGAAACTTACCGAGAAAAAGCGCGAGATGCTGTATGATATTATAATGCGTGAAGCTGTTGCTGTGGGTATCGGAGTGGTAGGCCCGGAGAGAATTGATGAGATTAATATCTTACAGGCCACCTATGAAGCAATGCGTGCTGCAATTAAGAATTTAAGCGTAGTACCCGATATATTATTAAATGACGCTGTTACAATTCCGGGTGTTGATATTAAGCAGGTGCCGATAGTAAAAGGTGATGCTAAGTCAATTACCATTGGTGCGGCATCAATAATGGCAAAGGTTACAAGAGACAGATATATGGTTGAAATATCCGAGAAGTATCATGAGTACGGATTTGCAAGTAATAAAGGATACGGATCTGCGGCACATATAGCTGCGATCAAAGAATTCGGACCAACACCTTTGCACAGAAGAACATTTATCAAGAATTTCGTTGAAGTTTAAGATAGATTTAATTTGAGGTGAGCACATGCAGATAAGCGACGTTCTTTCCAAGATGAATATCAATATTTCACCTAATCCTACTGCGCCCGTTCAAAATGCAGAAGGTGTAAAGAATGTTGCTGCAGAACCTCAGGTTCAGGAAAGCAATCTATATAATCTTGCCGAAGGAGAGATCTTCTCGGGAACGGTTTCGGAAGGCGATAATCAAAAGGTTCTGGTAACGCTCTCTAATGGCGATACCTTCACTGCACGCCCTGAGTCAGGCGTGGAATTACTCAAAGATCAAACTGCATATTTTATGGTGACCGGTAATGATAAGGGTAAGATGTCTCTTAAGCTTCTTACTCAGAATCAGAATGCGTCACCTACAATACTTAAGGCGTTAGGCAGTGCGGGATATGAAGTGACCGATAGAGCAATAGATATGGTTAAGAGCATGATGGATAAGAATCTTCCGTTAGACCCTGAAACTGTAGGAAATATGGTTAAAAATGCGGCGTTTTTTGAGGGTGAATCTACGGATGTGCTTGCCACATTAAAAAAACTCGGTGTATCAATCAATGATATGAATATAGAGCAGCTTAAGGCTTATGATAACGGTGAAGGCAAGCTTGAGACACCTATTGGAAAAGTTACGCAGGAACTTCCTGAGGTAATTGCAAAGTCCGGCGACGGAAGAGCGGCAATACAGATAGCAAAAGCTTTGGCTGAAGAGAGTGATGCTTCGGGTAAGCCTGAATCCGTAGGTAAAGAAGCAACACTTAACAAGAATGAATTCATGGAAACGCCGGCAAAGGGCGAATCTGCTTCAAAAGTAAATATAGAGAAACTTGTTGCATCTATAGATAAAGAAATGACAGAAATCGCCAAGCAGGAAGTTGAAGCGGCCACTGTAAAAACTGCAGGTGAAGAAGTAAGGACAACAAATATACAGCAGAATCAGCAGACTGCACAGCCGGGTACTGCAGGAGAGCAGATTATAGGCACCTCGGGCGAAACTGCAGCTATTGAAAAAGATGGAAAAATAATATTAAATCAAGAATTAATAGACTTGGTTAAAGCCGGTGAAAACGGAGAAGATAGTGCAACTAATATGAAAGATACTGTAATCAATGCGAATTCAGAGAACGAATCCCTACAAGATGCCACTAATGGCAAACTTCAACAGATATTACAGAATAATTCCCACTTATCGCAAGAAGAATTATTGAAGTTAAATCAGGAATTAACAGGAAAAGAGGCGACTAATCCTGAGAATTTAAAAGCTCAGCTTCCTGAAGAAGCTGTAAATAAGGCATATACTAAGCTGCTGAACGAACTTATAGATATTCTTAAAGATAATAACGTTGCGGAAAAGGATGTAGCCAAGCTTTTCTCAAGCAATCCCGTTAAAGAGCTTTTATCGAAGAGCATGCAGGAGCAGTGGTTTATGAAACCTGATGCTGTTGAAGATAAAGAAGAGCTTGATAAGTTCTATAACAAGATGAATAAGCAGCTTACTCGTATTCAGGAAGCTTTAAACGGCAATAAGAATGTGCCGGCGGATCTTGCTAAAAATGTCGCTGATATTAAGAATAATCTTTCATTTATTAATGAAGCCAATCATCTCTACCAGTATGTCCAGATACCGATTAAGATGGTATCGGAGCATGCAACGGGGGATTTGTATGTATATACCAACAAGAAGAATCTTCGCGATCCTAAGCAGGAGATAACTGCACATCTTCATCTTGAGATGGAGCATTTAGGTACCACGGATGTTGATATATTGCTTAGACAGAAGAAGTTATCCACACATTTTATGCTTGCGGATGAAGATTCTCTTAACCTTGTGCTTGAGCATATAGATATCCTGACCGAACGTTTAAGTAATAAGGGCTTTGAAGTTAATATTGATGCGAGCAGAATGCAGGAAGACGGTAAGGAAGATTTCTTATCCAAGCTTATGGGAATGCCGCTTCCTAAGATTAATTATTCGAAACAGTCATTTGATGTGAAAGTGTGATTATATGAGCGAGACAGAAGTTAAAAAGAGAAAAACCGCGGTCGCACTTTCATATGAGAAGGGCGATTCCGCTCCGAAGATTGTTGCAACCGGTACAGGTGCCGTTGCGGAGAAAATTATTGAGACCGCAAAAGAAGCAGATGTACCGCTTTATGAAGATTCACCGCTTGCAGAAACCTTATCCAAGCTTGAGATAGGTGAAGCCATTCCACCGGAACTATATGATGCGGTTGCGGAAATCCTCGTATACGTATCCGATATGGACAAGTTAAAAGAAAAACTCGGAGGTTAATATTGAATACAAGGAAGGTAGGTGCCGCAAAGGAAACCCTTGCGGCAAAGCTTCTTGAAATTAACGGGTACAGGGTTATTACCCGTAATTTCAGGTGTAAGCTCGGTGAAGTAGATATCATCGCCGAAAAAGACGAGTACATAGTGTTCGTCGAAGTTAAGTACAGGAAGTCAGTAAAAAACGGCTTCCCGATGGAAGCCGTAAATCATAAAAAGCAATCTGTTATTTCGTCAGTATCCGATTACTATCGAATCCGATATAATCTTCCCGACAATGTTAAGATAAGATATGATGTGGTAGCGATCCTCGAAGGTAAATACAAGATAATCGAGAATGCTTTTTCACATACTTAAAACTAGTTATCGTTTTCCTCGTCCTCAGACTTGGTGTATACTGTTCTCTTTCTTGCCATTTCATCGCTTGCAAGATACTCATCGTAAGTTGTAATCTTATCCACAAAAGTTCCGTCCGGCAAGAATTCGATGATTCTGTTGGCAGTTGTCTCAACTACCTGGTGGTCACGGGATGCGAATAAAAGCACGCCCGGGAACTTGATTAAGCCGTTGTTTAAAGCTGTAATGGATTCCATGTCAAGGTGGTCGGTCGGCTCATCAAGGATAAGTACGTTGCTTGCTTCGATCATCATACGGGAGAGAAGAACACGAACTTTCTCGCCACCGGAAAGAACTCTCATCTTCTTGACACCGTCTTCACCGGCAAAAAGCATACGGCCAAGGAAACCTCTTACATAAGTCGCATCCTTGATTTCCGAGAACTGTGTAAGCCACTCGGCAATCTGATAGTCATTATCGAAAATCTTGGTGTTATCCTTCGGAAAGTATGAAGTGGAAGTCGTAATTCCCCATTTATAGTTACCTGAATCAGGTTCCATCTCACCTGCCAAGATCTTGAATAAAGTTGTCTTTGCAAGCGTGTTGCCGCCTACAAAAGCGATCTTATCATCGTGTCCCACGATAAAGGATACATTATCAAGAATCTTAACACCGTCGATAGTCTTGGTAATTCCCTCAACGGTTAATACTTCATTACCGATTTCACGAGCCGGTCTAAAGTCGATGTAAGGATACTTTCTTGAAGAAGGTTTAATCTCATCAAGCTCAATCTTCTCAAGAGCACGCTTACGGCTTGTTGCCTGCTTTGACTTAGAAGCGTTAGCGGAGAAGCGGGAGATAAAGTCCTGTAATTCCTTAATCTTTTCTTCCTTCTTCTTGTTGGCTTCCTTCATCTGCTTAAGCATAAGCTGGCTACTCTCGTACCAGAAGTCGTAGTTGCCTGCATAAAGCTGAATCTTCGCATAGTCGATATCGGCTGTATGTGTGCAGACTTTGTTTAAGAAGTATCTGTCGTGGCTTACAACGATGACCGTATTCTGGAAGTTGATGAGAAACTCTTCGAGCCAGCCGATAGCATCAAGGTCTAAGTGGTTGGTAGGCTCGTCGAGAAGCAATATATCCGGGTTTCCGAAAAGCGCCTGTGCCAGGAGCACTTTTACCTTAAGGCCGCCTTCCATATCTTTCATAAGTGTATAGTGGAATTCTGTAGGAACGCCAAGTCCGTTAAGGATTGTTGCGGCATCACTTTCTGCATTCCAGCCATCCATCTCGGCAAACTCTGCTTCAAGTTCTGAAGCTCTTATACCGTCCTCGTCGGAGAAGTCTTCCTTCATGTAGATGGCGTCCTTTTCCTTCATAACTTCGTATAAGTGCTTATTTCCAAGAATAACGGTATCGAGAACCGTGTATTCATCGTATTTGAAGTGGTCCTGCTGTAAGAACGAGAGACGCTGGCCCGGTGTGATTGTTACATCACCGCTTGTAGGCTCGAGCTCGCCGGTTAGGATACGTAAGAAAGTGGACTTTCCCGCACCGTTTGCACCGATGATTCCGTAGCAGTTCCCTTCCGTAAATTTAATATTTACATCCTCAAAAAGCGCTTTTTTACCAAAACGTAAAGAGACGTTATTTGCACTGATCATTAGTAATTTCCTTTCAAATAAATAAAAACAAAAATAAACATAGCCTTAATCATTTTACACGATTTATAGGTTATTTCAAGAGCAAAGTTATAAAACTTTCTATGATAAAGCATATTTTGCTTTTGCATAGCTTATGTATATGCTATAATTACTTTGTATCGTCTTCGATACAAAGACTTTATTTATCAGCGTTTAGGTGAGGAGATGTAAGATGAGAGCATTTTCTGTTAAAGAATTACCGAGCTCGGTAGTAATTCTTAATCTGCAACACGGTTATGTAATATATGAGGCAAGCGACAGATTCCTTAATGAAGCGGGTCTTATCTCTGATAGGAATAGGATTGGCACATTTGAGAATACTTTGTCGTTCATTGATTTGATATATAAAGATGACGTTAGAGTTTTTATGGAGTACTTTGCTACAGACGGTGACGAATATGATCCTGATGGAATAGAGATACGAATAAGAGATAAGTCACGTTCATATGTATGGACCGATGTGCGTGCTGCTAAGCTTGAAGATAGTGAGTATGCGGACTATGCCATGGTCAGTCTTAATAACATAGATTCAAAAAAGCACCTTGAGGACGATCTTCGCGTTCAGATGGCGAGATTCAATCTTATTAAGGACGTTTCCAATGAGTTTATACTTGAATATAATCCTAAGTCTGATACCTTCACAATCCCTATGGAGATGCAGCTTCACAGGGGTATTCCTGTTGTTGACGATTATGAAGGTATCTCAATGATTGATTTCAGAGAGATGATCGGAGACAATAGCTGGAGGCATTTTGAGGAGAGAATCATAACCAAATTTAAGGTGGAGGATTCCGGCGTATTTGAGTATGAGATGAATATGTCACGAATCGGAAGAACCCCTAAGTATAAGTGGTACAGATGCTTTTATAAGAGACTTTATGATGTTAACGGTGAGCTTACACGTGTAATCTGTCGTAATATTGATATTCAGGGTGATCATGACAAGACTACCGACATGGAGCAGAGAATCCGTATGGATTCTATGACGGGAATTCTTAATAAGGCAGCATGTGAGGAAGAGATAGCGCGTTTTATCGGTTCTCATCCCGAAGGCGAGCATGCTCTTATCATGATTGATGTCGATGAATTTAAGAGAATCAACGATTCATTCGGACATTTATACGGAGATACCGTTATTAAGACGGTTGCAACCAATCTTATGGCGCGCTTCAGAAGCACCGATATCGTAGGCCGTATCGGTGGCGACGAGTTCCTTGTTCTTATGAAGAATGCCACAGCTGAGCTTGCAGCAAGTGTTGCGGACGAAGTATGTAAGCATATAAGAACAACGGTAAGAACCGGCAAGGGAGATTTGGTAATAAGCTGTTCTGTCGGAATCAGTATGTTCCCGGACAGCGGACTTGAGTATACAGAGCTTTTTAAACGTGCGGAAATCGCAATGTATCTTTCGAAGAAGGACGGAAAGGACAGAGTAGGCGTATATAAAGACGGAATTGAGAATATGCTTCCGGTAGAGAAACCTAAGATTTCAGAGCTTTCTGAAACTGAGTTTGAAGATGCCGAACTTACTCAAATGGCATTTGAGATGCTCACGAAGAGCAAGAATATTGATGCATCCATTAATCTTCTATTACAGTATGTCGGTAAAAAAGCTAATCTTGGAGGTATTGCTTTATTCAGATTCGATAACCGCCGCCCGGTTATAGCGCGTACGCATAAATGGACCAAGGAGCAGGGAATATTCCTTATATCGGGACGAAGATTCTTGAACTTTGACAATAAGCCGCTTATTACAGACGTCAGAAGAGAAGGTAATCTTGTTATAGATGATATGAGAACGACGGATCTTATATCGCGTTTTGAAGCGGATTCGCTTCTTGAGGATAATATCTATTCCTGCGTATATTCATATTATTGCCAGTCAGAGACTGTACAGGGCTGTCTTGGTTTCCAGGCTATGGGAGAACCGAGAAAGTTTTCCGAGTATGAAGTTGAGTATCTTTCGGATTTTGCCAAGCTTATAGGTGTATTCGTTGCACTTAACGACAAGGCTCATAATATGGAGCCGGATGAGGAAGAAGAAGCAGGTGAGGATAAGCTTACGGGACTTCTTGATGATGAGACATTTACTAAGTATGTTGAGGAATACAGGATGATTCATCCTGATGAAAAGCGCCTCTTTGTTGTAAGCGGTGATATTGATGGATTTGCGTATGTTAATGATAACTTCGGTACATCTGCCGGTAATGAACTTTTACGCGAGATTGGAAGAATATTTAAGTCGCAGGTACCCAACGTATTTGTATGTCGTCAGTTCTCTGATTTCTTCTGTGCATTTTTTGCGGAGTATGAAGAAGAGGAAGTAATGTCGATTCTTAAGAAATACAGTGATAAGTTCATTGACAGAACAAGCAAGTATTTTCCGAATTCTGCATTACGTGTGGCACTCGGAATCTATAAATGGGACGAAGATACAACGATTTCAACCGCTATGGAGAATGCATCCATGGCGAGAAAAAGCGCCAAGAAGTTAGGCTCTTCCGTAATCGTTGAGTACAATAACGATATGCGTGAGCAGCGTAAGCGTGACAGACTCATAGCTTCATCATTCTACAATGATCTGGAGTCGGGTAATATACTTCTTTATATGCAGCCGAAGTTTAATCTTAAGACCAAAGAGATAATCGGTGCAGAGAGCCTTGCAAGATGGAGAGATGAGATAGGAGATCCGCTCCCACCTGTAAGATTTATCGATTCGCTCGAGAGAATAGGATATATAACAGACCTTGATTTTTACATCTTAGAACAGACTCTTATGACTATGGCTGAGTGGAAGGTTAAGGGGTATAAGCTTGTTCCGGTATCGGTTAACTTTTCAAGACGCCATTTCCAGATGGGCGGAATCTATGACAGAGTGGTAGACCTTACGGATAAATACGGAATACCGCATTCGTTAATCGAGATAGAGCTTACGGAGAATCTGTTCATGGAGAGCCTTGACGTAGTTAAGCGGGAAATGCATCTTCTGCATGTAAGCGGATTTAAGGTTAACATCGATGATTTCGGAACCGGTTTCTCATCACTTACAATGTTCATGAACATGCCTGCAGATGTTGTTAAGATTGATAAGAGTTTTCTTAAGTTTGATGCAGAGTCCTTTGATAAGAGTAAAGAATTCATGAAGACTCTTGCTGATATGCTTAAGATCTCGGGCAACCGTGTAATCTGTGAAGGAGTAGAGACGGAAGAACATGCTGAATTCCTTTTGAAATGCGGATTTGAATATGGTCAGGGATTCTTGATAGATCCGCCGATACCGTCGATTCTTTTTGAACAGAAATATATGGCGGTTGAGCCTAAGAAAAAGTAACAAGCAGGTATTTTTTAACTAATGTTTACAAGCAAAAGACTTGAAATTTCTATGTCTTCTTGATATATTTAATTATTGGGTATTAATGGGCTTCTTGCCTTTTTATAGACCAACTATGTAGGAGGGAATGTAATGAAAAGATCTATGAAAACCATGGATGGAAACCATGCTGCAGCTCATGCTTCATATGCATATACAGATGTAGCGGCAATCTATCCTATTACTCCATCGTCTGTTATGGCAGAGGCCACAGATGAGTGGGCAACTCAGGGCAGAAAGAATATCTTCGGACATACCGTGCAGGTAACCGAAATGCAGTCAGAGGCCGGTGCAGCCGGTACAGTACACGGTTCACTTGCAGCCGGTGCTTTAACAACAACTTATACTGCATCTCAGGGATTATTACTTATGATTCCTAACCTTTATAAGGTAGCCGGCGAGGGACTTCCGGGTGTATTTAACGTATCCGCTCGTGCTCTTGCAAGCCATGCATTATCAATTTTCGGTGATCATTCCGATATCTATGCATGCCGTCAGACAGGATGCGCAATGCTCTGCGAATCTTCAGTTCAGGAAGTTATGGACTTAACTCCTGTAGCTCATTTAACAGCTATTAAGGGAAGATTACCATTTATCAACTTCTTCGATGGATTCAGAACATCTCATGAAATTCAGAAGATCGAGACTTGGGATTATGAAGATCTTAAGGATATGGCAGATTTCGATGCAATCGAAGCATTCAGAAACGATGCACTCAATCCTAACCATCCTTGCCAGAGAGGTTCGGCTCAGAACCCTGATATCTTCTTCCAGGCAAGAGAAGCTTGCAACAGCAAGTATGATGCAATTCCTGCACTCGTTCAGGAATATATGGACAAGGTTAATGCCAAGATCGGTACTAACTATAAATTATTCAACTACGAAGGCGCTCCGGATGCTAAGCATATAATCATTGCTATGGGTTCCGTTTGCGATACAATCGATGAGACACTTGAGTACTTACTTGCTAAGGGCGAGAAGGTAGGTATCGTTAAGGTTCGTCTCTACAGACCATTCTCTAAGGAAGCTTTAATTAAGGCTATTCCTGATTCTGTTGAGAAGATTACGGTTCTTGACAGAACAAAGGAGCCCGGTTCACTCGGTGAGCCTCTCTACTTAGATGTTGTAGCAGCATTAAAGGACAGCAAGTTCGACAAGATTCCTGTATTCTCAGGACGTTACGGACTTGGTTCCAAGGATACAACACCGGGTCAGATCATCGCAGTATACAACAACACAGAGAAGCCGAGATTTACAATCGGTATTACTGATGATGTTACAAACCTTTCACTTGAAGTTAAGGAGAATCCTGTAACTACACCTGAAGGAACAATCAACTGCAAGTTCTGGGGTCTTGGTGCCGACGGTACAGTAGGTGCTAACAAGAACTCCATTAAGATTATCGGTGATAATACAGACATGTACGCTCAGGCTTACTTTGATTATGACTCAAAGAAGTCCGGCGGTGTTACAATTTCACACTTAAGATTCGGTAAGAAGCCGATCCGTTCAACATATCTTATCAACAAGGCTAACTTCGTTGCATGCCACAATCCTGCATATGTACATAAGTACAATATGGTTCAGGACCTTGTTGACGGTGGTACATTCTTACTTAACTGCTCATGGGATATGGCAGGTCTTGAGGAGAACCTCCCTGGACAGGCTAAGAGATATATCGCAGAGCATAACATTAAGTTCTACACAATCGACGGTATTAAGATTGGTAAGGAAATCGGACTTGGCGGAAGAATCAATACTGTATTACAGTCAGCATTCTTTAAGCTTTCAGGCGTACTCGAGGAGTCCAAGGCTATCGAGCTTATGAAGGCCGCTGCTAAGGCTACATACGGCAAGAAGGGTGATAACATCGTTCAGATGAACTATGATGCTATCGACCAGGGTGCTGAGAAGATTGTTAAGATCGACGTTCCTGCTTCATGGAAGGATGCTAAGGATGAGTTCCTTGGAAAGAAGGCAGAAGGATGCGATAAGGCAATCATTGATTTCGTTAATAATATTCAGATCCCTGTAAGCGCTCAGGAAGGTAATAAGCTTCCTGTATCCGCATTCAAGGATTATGTAGATGGTACAACACCTTCAGGTACAGCAGCTTACGAGAAGCGCGGTATCGCAGTAGATGTTCCGGTATGGGATGCAACAAAGTGTATTCAGTGTAACAACTGTGCTTATGTATGTCCTCACGCAGCAATAAGACCTGTTGCTTTAACAGAAGAAGAGGCGGCAAAAGCTCCGGCAGGAATGCCTATGAAGGATATGAACTTAATGCCTGGCTACAAGTTCGCTATGGTAGTTTCCGCATTCGACTGCTCAGGTTGCGGTTCTTGTGTAAATGTATGTCCTGATAAGGTTCAGGCTATTACAATGCAGAACTTTGAAGCAAACGAAGGCGAGCAGAAGTACTTCGATTATGCAGTTACACTTCCTGAGAAAAAGGAAGTTGTTGAGAAGTTTAAGATCGATACAGTTAAGGGTTCACAGTTCAAGCAGCCACTCCTTGAGTTCTCAGGAGCTTGTGCAGGTTGCGGTGAGACACCTTACGCTAAGTTAGTTACTCAGTTATTCGGTGAGAGAATGTACATTGCAAATGCTACAGGATGCTCATCTATCTGGGGTAACTCATCACCTTCAACACCTTACACCAAGAATCTTGAGGGCAAGGGTCCGGCTTGGTCCAATTCCTTATTCGAGGATGCAGCTGAGTTCGGTTACGGTATGTTACTTGCTCAGAAGGCAATTCGTGAAGGCTTAAAGGAGAAGATTGAAGATATCGTTGCTAACGGTAAGAACGAAGACGTTAAGGCAGCTGCTAAGGAATGGCTTGATACATATAGCTTAGGCTGCGAGAACGGAGTTGCTACAGATAAGCTCGTTAAGGCATTCGAAGCTTGCGGTTGCGACTGCGCTAAGGATATCCTTAAGCAGAAGGACTTCCTTGCAAAGAAGTCACAGTGGATCTTTGGTGGTGACGGTTGGGCTTACGATATCGGATTCGGTGGTGTAGACCATGTTCTTGCTTCAGGTAAGGATATTAACATCATGGTATTCGATACAGAAGTTTACTCCAATACAGGCGGACAGTCTTCAAAGGCAACACCTATCGGTGCAACAGCTCAGTTTGCTGCAGCAGGTAAGGATGTTAAGAAGAAAGATCTTGCAGGTATCGCAATGAGCTACGGTTACGTATATGTTGCACAGGTATCAATGGGTGCAGATCCTGCACAGTGTGTAAAGGCTATTAAGGAAGCTGAAAGCTATCCGGGTCCTTCAATTGTTATCTGCTATGCTCCATGTATCAACCATGGTATCAAGAAGGGTATGAGCAAGGCTCAGACAGAAGAGAAGCTTGCAGTTGAGGCAGGTTACTGGCACAACTTCAGATTCAATCCTGCAAACGCAGCTGAAGGCAAGCCGTTATTCAGTCTTGATTCTAAGGCTCCGACAGGAGATTACAAGGAGTTCTTAAACGGCGAAGTACGTTACAATGCACTTGTACGTGCTAACCCTGAAAGAGCTGAGAAGCTCTTCGATGCATCCGAGAAGGCTGCAAAGGAAAGAAGAGAGCATCTTGAGAAGCTTGTAAAGTTATATGAGAAATAATCAATAGATTATATGAAAACAGCCCACCTTTTTAGGTGGGCTGTTTTTTAAATTTATACTATCAAAGAACCGTGTTTCGTGATATTATTATTAGTGGATTATTATGTGGTTTTGGTAAGGATTGGAAGATGGCAGAGAAGCACACGGAACACGTGGTTAAAGAGGTTCTGCCGGGCTCTATAGCTGAAGAGCTTGAGATAGAACCGATGGATAAGCTTATATCGATTAACGGCAATGAAGTTAAGGATATCTTTGATTATCATTATCTTTGTAACGAAGAATACTTAACGGTCGTAATCGAGAAGCCTACCGGTGAACAGTGGGAACTTGAAATTGAAAAAGAGTATGAAGACGACCTCGGAATTGAGTTTGAAAACGGACTCATGGATGAGTATAGGTCGTGTCATAATAAATGCATATTCTGCTTTATCGATCAGATGCCGCCGAATATGCGTGAGACCTTGTATTTTAAGGATGACGACAGCCGTCTGTCATTCTTGCAGGGTAACTATATAACATTAACCAATATGTCCGATGAGGACGTTGACAGAATTATTAAGTATAGGATGGAGCCGATTAACATATCGGTTCAGACAATGAATCCCGAGCTTCGCTGCAAGATGCTTAATAACCGCTTTGCGGGCGATGCATTGAAGAAGATAGATAAGTTCTTTGAAGCGGGAATCATAATGAACGGTCAGATAGTGCTTTGCAAGGGGGTTAACGACGGAGACGAGCTTCGTAATTCCTTAGAAAAGCTCCTTAATTATGCCCCTGCAATGCAGTCGGTATCTGTTGTACCGGTAGGCCTTACAAAGTTCAGAGAAGGCTTATATCCGCTTGAACCGTTCAATAAGGAAGAAGCCAATGCTGTTCTTGATATTATTCATGAATACCAGGATAAGGCATATAAGAAGTACGGAATCCATTTCGTACAGGCATCCGACGAGTGGTATCTGCTTGCAGAGCGTGAGCTTCCTACGGAAGATAGATATGACGGATACTTACAGCTTGAGAACGGCGTAGGAATGCTGAGATTACTTAGAAATGAGTTCGCGGAAGCATTGGATAAAGCAAAGGGACATAACCATAAGTTTTCCGTACTTGCCGCGACAGGCAAATTGGCAGCACCAACGATAGCGGAACTTGCAGGTATGCTTAAGGACAAGTTTCCGAACGTTACGGTACGAATTAAGCCTATTAGAAATGATTTCTTCGGCGAACTTATTACCGTATCGGGACTTATAACGGGTCAGGATTTAATGGCCCAGGTAAAGGAAGATTTACACGAGGACTGTGTCTGCATCCCTTCTAACATGCTTAGAATGGGAGAAGACGTATTCCTTGATGATTATACATTGGATGAAGTGGAAAGCTCAATCGGAGTGCCGATCAGAGTCACTCCGTCCGGCGGAGAAGGTTTGCTTCGAGCTTTTACCGAAGCAAAGTGGAAAAACGAAACGAGATAGATTAGGAGATTTAAAATGAGTAAACCGGTAGTTGCAATTGTAGGGCGTCCGAATGTCGGCAAGTCTACATTGTTTAATTCAATAATCGGCGACAGAGTATCAATTGTAGAGGATACTCCGGGTGTAACAAGAGACCGTATATATGCGGACGTTACCTGGCTTAATCATAATTTTACGATGATTGATACGGGCGGTATTGAGCCTGAATCTAAGGATATAATCTTAAGCCAGATGCGTACTCAGGCTGAGATTGCGATAGATACTGCGGATGTTATTATTTTTATAACCGATGTGAGACAGGGTCTTGTTGATGATGACGCAAAAGTTGCAGACATGCTTAGAAAAAGCAAGAAGCCTGTACTTCTTGTTGTCAATAAGGTTGACGATTTCAAGAAATATATGCCTGACGTATATGAGTTCTTTAACTTGGGTATCGGCGATCCGATTCCTGTTTCTGCGGCATCACGCTTAGGAATAGGTGACCTTCTTGAGGAGATAGTCAAGAATTTCCCTGAAGGATTGGAAGATCAGGAAGAAGACGATCGTCCGAAGATTGCGGTTGTAGGTAAGCCTAACGTAGGTAAGTCAACTCTTATCAACCGTCTTTGCGGTGAGAACCGTGTAATCGTATCCGATATTGCAGGTACTACAAGAGATGCGATAGATACCGAAGTAGTACATAACGATAAGGAATATGTATTTATTGATACAGCGGGAATAAGAAAGAAGAGCAAGGTTAAGGAAGATATTGAGAGATACTCCGTCATTCGCGCAATCGCTGCGGTTGAGCGTGCGGATGTAGTCTTACTTGTAATAGATGCTGTTGAAGGTGTAACCGAGCAGGATGCGAAAATCATCGGCGTTGCACATGATAACGGTAAGGGAATTATTGTGCTTGTCAATAAGTGGGATGCAAGAGTTAAAGACGATAAGACAATCTACCGCGATACGGAGAAGATTCGTCAGGTGCTTTCATTTATGTCATATGCGGAGATTCTTTTCATATCTGCCAAGACAGGACAGAGAGTTGATCAGATATTCGATCTTATCGATGTTGTTATGGAGAATAACGCTATGCGCGTTCAGACCGGTGTCCTTAACGAGATTATGGCCGAAGCCGTCGCAATGCAGCAACCTCCGACAGATAAGGGAAAGAGACTTAAGCTTTTCTACATGACGCAGGCTTCAACCAAGCCGCCTACATTCGTTATATTTGTTAATGATAAGAAACTTATGCACTTTTCGTATCAGAGATACCTTGAGAATAAGATCCGTGAGACCTTTGGATTCAGAGGAACATCGCTTAGATTCATTATAAGAGAGAGGAATGAAGAGCAGTAATGTTAGTGGCAAGAATTATAGCACTCCTTATAGGATATGCATTCGGTCTTTGCGAGACCGGTTATATATATGGCAAGATTCATCATACGGACATAAGAGAGCATGGCTCGGGTAATGCCGGAACAACCAATGCGCTCCGCACTTTCGGCGTAAAAGGCGGATTGCTTACGCTTCTTGGGGATATTCTTAAAGCAGTTGCAGCTATTCTCATAGTATGGCTTTTATTTAAGGACAGATACCCGGATGGAGTTATGCTTCTTAAGGCGATTACGGGACTTGGAACGGTGCTTGGCCACAATTTTCCATTCTTTATGAGATTTAAAGGCGGCAAGGGAATAGCGTGTACCGGTGCGACGATTATTATGCTTGATCTTCGATTCGTGCCGATTCTTCTTGTTGTATTTATCTTGGCTGTTGCAGTTACGAAGTATGTGTCACTCGGCTCCATAATTATAGTTGTCGGATTCTTTGTAGAGGCACTTATATTCGGTAATATGGGGTGGCTTAATATTGATGTGCATCTTTTAAATGAATTCTATCTCTATGTCGCAATCATGATGCTTCTTGCATTATGGAGACATAAGGAGAATATTAAAAAGCTCCTTAACGGAACGGAGCGTAAGATAAGTTTTACCAAACACGAGGAGGAATAAAATGATTAAGGTTGGGGTTATAGGTGCCGGTAGCTGGGGTACGGCGCTTGCAATTCAGCTTAATGCGGTAGGACAGGATGTTACCGTATGGTCGATTATTGAGGAAGAAGTTCGTTTCCTTACGGAAAAGCACGAGCATATAGAGAAATTGCCGGGCGTTAAGATTGATGAGAGAATCAAATTTACGACCAATCTTGAGGAAACGATTAGAGATAAGGATATGCTGGTACTTGCTGTACCGTCAGTATTTACAAGGAAGACGGCACATGATATGGCACCTTTTATCCGTTACGGACAGTTAATAGTAAGTGTTGCGAAAGGTATTGAAGAAGCAACCCTTATGACACTTGAAGAAGTAATCAGAGAAGAGATTCCGAACGCTGAGGTTGCGGTTCTTTGCGGACCTTCACATGCTGAAGAAGTTTCACGTTCTCTTCCTACTGCGGTAGTTGCAGGTTCAAAGAAGAAGAAAGTTGCCGAATTCGTTCAGAGTGCGTTTATGGATGAGAATTTTAGAGTATATACATCGCCGGACGTACTTGGTATGGAACTTGGTTCTTCATTAAAGAACGTCATCGCACTTGCTGCAGGTATGGCAGATGGATTAGGATACGGTGATAATACCAAGGCTGCTTTAATTACCAGAGGAATTGCAGAGATTACCCGTCTTGCGGTTGCAATGGGAGCCAAGCACGAGACATTGCAGGGCTTAACAGGTATAGGTGATTTGATCGTTACCTGTGCATCTGTTCATAGCCGTAACAGAAAAGCAGGATACCTTATGGGTCAGGGCAAGACAATGAAGGAAGCAACCGAAGAAGTTAAGATGGTTGTTGAAGGCGTATATTCAGCTAAGGCTGCAGCAATGCTTGCCGAGAAGTATAACGTATCTATGCCGATTGTGGATGCTGTTAATCGAGTGCTTTTTGAAGATCTTCCTGCAAAGGAAGCGGTAAAAGAGCTTATGGTCCGTGATAAGAGAATTGAGTACAGTGATCTTAACTTTGAAGAATAACAGGGATGCTAATTATGGAGAAGACAATCAGAATCAAGTATCATACTGATAAAATCGATAAACTGCAGTATATAGACGGCAAGTCCGATTGGATAGATCTTCGCGCAGCTGAGGATTATTCTTTGAAAAAAGGCGATTTTAAGCTTATTAATTTAGGTGTATCGGTTGAGATTCCTAAGGGATATGAGATGCTTATAGCATCGAGGAGTTCGACATTCAAGAATTTCGGACTTATCCAGACCAATGCAGTGGGAATAGTTGATGAATCATATTGTGCGGATTCGGATGTCCTTATGTGGCCGTGTCTTGCAACACGTGACACGCAGATTCATGTGAACGACAGATTGTGTCAGTTCAGAATCTTAGAGCATCAGCCGCAGATAGTATTTGAAGAAGTCGAGTCACTTGGAAATGCGGCTCGCGGCGGATTCGGAAGTACGGGAATAAAATAAACATATACGGAGGAAGGCATTATGAATAATCTTGACATTGCAAGCAGAATGGAAGAGTTTTACTCAAGTCAGAGTAATATGGTTCCGCTTCATGCGGCTCACGGACATTTCTGTACGAGCCACTCGCACATCAATTATTACATCGATCTTACTACGCTTAAGACAAGAATAAGTGAAGCAAGAGAGTGTGCGAAGCTTATTGAGAGAAATTACAGAGGTAAGCCGATTGCAATTGATACAATTGTATGTATGGACGGTACCGAGACTGTCGGAACTTTTCTTGCACAGGAATTTGAAGATAATCATTATCTTACAACCAATAAGCATGCAAGTATCTACGTTGTAACACCTGAATATAACAGAAACAACCAGCTTATGTTCAGAGATAACATTGCTGCTACAATTAAGGGTAAGAATGTACTTCTTCTTATGGCAACAACCACAACAGGTAAGACAATTACCCGTTCAATGGAATGTATCAAGTATTATCAGGGTAACGTTGTCGGTGTAGATTCGTTATTCTCAACAATTGATGAGGTTGACGGATTTAAGGTTAATCATATTTTTGAGGCGAACGACCTTCCGGGTTACGAGGCTTATGATCCGAGAGAGTGTCCGTTCTGCAAGAAGGGAATTCAGATCGAAGCCATGGTTAACGGTTTCGGCTATTCACAATATATGGCCTTCTAGGCTTATTAAGGGAGAATTGTAAATGTCTTTTAGTTGGGAAGAAAAGGATGATTTTAATGGACTTCATGAGGAGTGCGGTGTCTTCGGAATGTATGATTTTGACCACAAAGATGTGGCATCGACCATATATTACGGACTGTTCGCATTACAGCACAGAGGTCAGGAAAGTTGCGGTATAGCGGTTTCCGATACGCAGGGACCTAAGGGAAAGGTCATTATGCATAAGGGAATGGGTCTTGTGAACGAAGTATTCGATGAGGATTCGTTTGAGCCTATGAAAGGTAATATCGGTGTAGGTCATGTGCGCTATTCTACCGCCGGTGCTTCAACCCGTGAGAATGCCCAGCCACTCGTAATTAATTATGTAAAGGGTACTTTAGGTCTTGCTCATAACGGTAACTTAATCAATGCGAACGAGCTTAAAGATGAGCTTGCTTATACCGGTGCTATTTTCCAGACGACTATCGATTCCGAGGTTATTGCATATATTATCGCTCGTGAGAGACTTAATTCGAAGACCGTTCAGGAAGCGGTGGGACGTGCCTGCAGAAAGCTTAAAGGTGCTTATTCATTGGTGGTAATGAGTCCCCGTAAGCTTATAGGTGCAAGAGATCCGTTCGGATTTAAGCCTCTATGCCTGGGTAAGCGCGATAACGCATATATCTTTGCATCGGAAAGCTGCGCGCTTGAAACTATCGGTGCGACATTTATTCGTGATGTTAAGCCGGGCGAGATTGTAACAATTACAGCAGACGGCAACATCGAGTCGGATACTTCAATGTGTATCGATGAGAATAAGCGCGGAAGATGTATATTTGAGTACATCTACTTTGCAAGACAGGATTCTCATATCGATGATATAAGCGTATATGAGTCAAGAATTAAGGCAGGACGTTTCCTTGCGAAGGACTCGCCTGTTGAGGCAGATATAGTTGTCGGGGTTCCGGAATCAGGTAATGCCGCTGCATACGGTTATGCGCTTGAATCGGGTATTCCTTACGGTGTTGCATTTATTAAGAATACATATGTGGGAAGAACTTTTATTAAGCCAAAGCAGAGCAGCCGCGAATCAGCCGTACGTGTTAAGCTTAATCCTTTAACCGAGAATGTTAAGGGTAAGCGCGTAATTATGATTGATGACTCAATCGTTCGAGGTACGACCTGTGCGCAGATTGTAAGCTCGCTTCGTAAGGCAGGCGCAAGTGAAGTTCATGTTCGTATTTCTTCACCGCCGTTTATCAGTCCTTGCTATTTTGGTACCGATATTCCTGATAAGGACCAGTTGATTGCCAATAACAGAACTGTTGAAGATATAAGAAAGATTATCGGGGCAGACAGCCTTGCATATCTTAACACCGGCAGATTGTCGGCTCTTGTAGACGGCCTTTCAATATGTGAGGGCTGCTTTACCGGCGAATATCCGTTAGAGCCTCCGACGGAAGATATCCGCGGAGAGTATGAGAGATAAATAATTGTATATTTTTTTAATAAACCACCTCGGCGGCTGCCGAGGTGATTTAAAGTATTAGGGAAAACTATTTGGAGGATGGGATGATATATCTTTTACTGGCGATTATATCGAGTGTATCAATATCTGTGATACTTCGTGTGTTTGATAAGAAAATCGAGAACAATATGGTGCTTTTTGCCGGAAACTATGTAGTATGTACAGTGCTTTCGATACTTTTGGGATTATCGAAGAATGTATTTACGGTGATTGAAGGTACAAGTACGGCAGTACTTATCGGAGTTATTAGCGGAGTATTCTACCTTATGGGCTTTGTGCTTTTGCAGGTTAATATTCGAAGAAACGGAATGATGCTTGCCGGACTCTTCATGCGTCTTGGTGTACTTGTTCCGCTTTTGATGGCGATAGTGGTCTTTAAGGAGCGCCCGAGAATAATAGAGATTATAGGAATGGTTATCGCAATCTTAGCGATATTTGTTATAAACCTCGAGAAGACGGATGGTGGTTCTTCATCGAATAATTCTGACGGCTCTTCCGATAAGAGTTCCAAGGCTATATACCTATTACTTCTTTTGCTTATTGTCGGCGGTCTTACGGATTCGTTCGCAAATATACACGACAAGATGGGTAACAGGGCGTGCTCGGATCAGTTACTTCTTATAACCTTTGCGGTAGCTCTTCTTTCGAGTATTGTAATGGCGTTCGTGAAAAAGCAGTCGTTTAGAATTAAGGACTTTGCGATAGGTATGATAGTGGGTCTCCCGAATTACTTCTGCTCGAGATTCCTGCTTTTATCATTAAGTAAGCTTAAAGCAATAGTAGTGTATCCAATATATAATATCGCGACAATCCTTCTTATATCATTATGCGGAATAATCATATTTAAGGAGAAGCTTACGAAGAACAGACTTATTGGTATTATAATGGTTCTTACGGCGCTTGTACTTTTAAATATTTAGTTATTGATTAAAGAGTAAAAATGGCGAGATTACTTAACGATTATTTAATTGAAAGATTCGGATGCAAAGTTTATAAGCTTGCACTATCCGGCGGCTTTACCTGTCCTAACAGAGACGGAACTCTGGATACAAGGGGGTGTATATTCTGTTCGAAAGGCGGAAGCGGTGAATTTGCGGAAGATTCTGCTCTTTCTATTACCGAGCAGATAGAGCGCGGGAAGACCAGAATTGCGTCTAAGATTAAGAACGGGAAGTATATAGCGTATTTTCAGAGCTTTACCGGGACATATGCATCGGTTGAGAAATTGGAAAAGTTATATAGAGAGGCAATAGAGCATCCGGATATTGTGGCATTATCTGTTGCAACACGTCCTGATTGCTTAGAACCCGGCGTGTTAGAGCTTTTATCTAAGCTTAATAAGATTAAGCCCGTATGGACTGAACTGGGACTTCAGACAATAAATGAAAGAACTTCAGAATATATTCGACGCGGATATCCGTTATCCGTATATGATGATGCGGTTAAGGAGTTAAAGGAGCGCGGAATAGAAGTAATAACGCATGTAATCTTAGGGCTTCCGGGAGAAACCAAGAAAGATATGCTTTCAACTGTAAGACATGTGTGCGACATTGGTGGCGACGGAATTAAGCTGCAGCTCTTACATATATTGAAGAATACGGACCTTGAGAAAGAATACGAAGCAGGTAAAGTTACAGTCTTATCGGAAGATGAATATATTGATATATTAAGAGATTGCGTAAAGATAATTCCCGATAATGTGGTAATTCATCGCTTGACGGGAGACGGTGACAAGAAGCTCTTAATTGCGCCAATGTGGAGCGCAGATAAGAAGCATGTATTAAACAGAATAAGAAAAGAAGTACAAACTTGTTAAGGGTGTGAAGACAAAGAGCATCCCGGTTCGTTATTGTAGGTAGAGCAGGTTTACTTCCCTATATATGTCTGTTATAATTATTGTTACGGTGCACGGGGAGAAATAAGCACCGCCAAAAGGAGAATGAGTTATGAATAAAAGAATGACACCGCGCGTGCGGCAGGCCATTGCAAGGAGATTTTTGGCTGTAATTATCTTCTTCCTTGCAATAATACTTATCGGCTACAAGGCAGTAGGATATATTTCCGCATCACATGTTCCGGAATATATCCGTGAGATGGGTGAGAAGTACCCGGAGACGAAGGAATTCGTTCGTGATTATCCTAAGTATAAGGATAAGAATTTCGACATGGATGTGTCGAAAGAGATGAAAGAGAGAACTATTCCGCTTTTTATTCAGTGGGACAAGCGTTGGGGATACAAGGATTACGGCGGAAAGTGTATAGGCACTTCGGGTTGCGGTCCGACGTGTGTTGCAATGGTAGCATGCGGGCTTACGGGTAATCCTGATATTAATCCATGCGTGGTAGCAAATTTCGCTGTTAATAACGGATTTTATAAGTACGGTCAGGGAACGTCGTGGAGTTTTATGACCGATGGCGCGAGAGCATTTGGGATAGACGGGCACAGCGGAGAGATATCCGCGGATTATATAATGAGTGTTCTGTCGGAGGATACTCCGATGATATGCTCTGTGAAGCCCGGAGATTTCACGTATACGGGGCACTTCATAGTTCTTACGGGTATAGATGAAGACGGTAAGATAATTGTTAACGATCCCAACAGCAGGAATAACAGTGATAAACACTGGGATGTAGATACACTTGTTAAGCAGATTAAAGCACTGTGGGTATACGAAATGTAGTCGCGCTCTTAATACACAAAATTATCACTTTTTTCTCTTGAAAAGTCATAGGGCATGTGATACAATATCAAAGTTATGGAGAATGAATTTCCGATAATTTAAATAGATAGTTTAGGAGGGTTCGACGGTGACCGCTTTAAAGATTATTTTAGCAATATTATTCATACTTGCAGGACTTGCACTTACAGTTATCGTTCTTATGCAGGAAGGTAAGCAGCAGGGACTCGGCGCAATCAGTGGTGCGGCAGATACATATTGGGGAAAGAACAAGGGACGTTCTATGGAAGGAATTCTTGTTAAGGTTACTACCGGTTTGGTTGTAGTATTCTTAGTAATTTCTTTATTACTTAACATCCCTGCACTTTCATTATAATTAGTCAATATTTAGGCTGTCGATGTACGTCGGCAGCCTTTTTTATATTCATGGGTTGCCGGTAACGGCAGAGATTACAATAAGGAGACGACATGGCAAAAAGTCTTGAAGAAAGAAAGAAAATATTGCTTGAGCTTATGCAGGACGATATGTATGTCCCTATGCGTGAAAAAGAACTTGCAATCATAATGCAGCTTCCGAAAGAGCGAAGAGCTGAACTTACGGAAGCCTTGGATGCTTTGCTTTTTGAATCAAAGATTGAGTGCTCAAAAAGGGGCAAGTATTCAATCATGCGTGATAAGACCGTTGACGGAACTTTTATCGGAACCAGGAACGGTTATGGCTTTGTGTCGCTTCCTGACAGAGATGAAGATATCTTTATTCCGGAGAAGGATACAGGACACGCTATGCATGGCGATGAGGTAAGAGTACTTCTTCTTGCGACACCTCGCGGAAAGAGACAGGAAGGTAAGGTTGTTGAGATTCTTACACATGCCAATAACGAGATAGTAGGATTCTTTGAGAAAAGCGCTTCCTACGGTTTTGTATTGCCTGATAATCAGAGACTCAATGAAGACATCTTCATTCCGGAAAAGGCTGTTAACGGCGCAAAGTACGGCGATAAAGTCATCTGCAGACTTACTTCTTACGGTGACGAGAAGAAGAAGCCTGAAGGTGAGATTATAGAAATCTTAGGTTCTTCCAAGGATGTCGGAGTAGACATCTTATCAATTGCAAGAGCATACGGCATGAAGGAAGAGTTTCCGGAAGAAGTGGAAGACGAGCTTAAAGCTTTTGCAGATGAAGTGCCTGAAGAAGATAAGCGAGGCAGGCTCGATCTTCGTGATACCATGATGGTAACGATAGACGGAGTTGATGCGAAGGACTTAGACGATGCGGTATCCGTTACTTTCGACGGAGAGAAGTACGAGCTCGGTGTTCATATTGCAGATGTATCCAACTATGTGAAAGAGAAGACAGCGCTTAATAAGGAAGGCTATAACAGAGCAACATCTGTATATCTTGCGGATCGAGTAATTCCTATGCTTCCGCGTAAATTATCGAACGGACTTTGCTCACTTAACGAGGGTGTGGACCGCCTTGCGTTAAGCTGCATTATGACAATAGATGATAAGGGTATTATAACCGATCATAAGATTGTAGAGACGGTTATTAATGTAGACAGAAGAATGAGTTATCCGGATGTTAAGGCAATTCTTGATGATAACGATCCTGCACTTTGCGAGAAGTATAAGGAACTTGTTCCAATGTTCCTTGAAATGCGTGACCTGGCAGCACTTTTACGTAAGAATAGGAAAAAGCGCGGTTCGATAGATTTTGACTTGCCGGAGACTAAGGTAGTACTTGATGCAAAGGGTCATACAATCGATATAGTTCCTTATGAGCGCAATGTTGCAACAATGATGATTGAGGACTTTATGCTTGCGGCAAATGAGACTGTTGCGGAAGAGTATTACTTCAGAGAGTTGCCGTTTCTATACAGAAGCCACGAGAAGCCGGATGCGGATAAGATGGAAGAGCTGACGAGCTTAATCGGTAATCTGGGTTATTCGCTTAAGGGTAAGCATGGTGAAGTGCATCCTAAGGAAATGCAGAAGTTACTCGCCAAGATTGAGGGAGAGCCTGAGGCGGGTCTTATTATGAGACTGTCACTTCGCTCAATGCAGCAGGCAAGATATACTGCGGAGAACTTAGGCCACTACGGACTTGCAGCTAAGTATTATTGCCACTTTACGTCACCTATCCGCCGTTATCCTGATCTGCAGATTCACAGAATCATTAAGGAGAACCTTCACGGCAAGCTTAATGAGAAGAGAATCGCTCACTACAGAGAGATGCTTGATGAGGTCGGAAGTCATTGCTCTTCAAGAGAGCGCAGAGCTGATGAGGTTGAGCGCGAGACAATTAAGCTTAAGAAGATAGAATATATGCAGGATCATTTCAATGAGGTGTTTACAGGTGTAATATCAGGTGTTACGGATTACGGCATCTATGTGGAACTGCCGAATACCGTTGAAGGAATGGTTCGTATGGTTGATATTCCGGGTGATTATTACGAATACATAGAGGAAGAATATGCGGTAGTAGGCAAGGATACGGGTAAGACCTATAAGCTCGGCATGGAAGTTAAGGTAATGCTGAAAGATATAGATAGATTATCCCGTACGCTTGATTTCGTATTTGAGGAGGAACCATCATGACGAAGTCATGATTTAAAATGTTCCGACGACGTGGCAGGATTCGTTTACGAATCGTGCCGTTACAAGAATGAGGAAGACTGATGAGTACAGATAATTACAAGCTTATAGCTAATAATAAAAAAGCATATCACGAGTACTTTATCGAAGATAAGTACGAGGCCGGAATAGAGCTTTTCGGAACCGAGGTTAAATCGATTCGAATGGGACAGTGCTCTGTTAAAGAGGCATTCCTTCGCATAGAGAAGGGCGAGATGTGGATATACGGTATGCACATTAACCCGTACGAGAAGGGGAATATCTTTAATAAAGACCCGCTTCGCCCGAAAAAGCTCTTACTCCATAAGGTTGAGACAAGAAAATTACTTGCCAAAAGCACTGAAGCGGGATATACTCTTGTGCCGTTACAGGTGTATCTTAAGGGTTCACTTGTGAAGGTGGAGATAGCGCTTGCAAAGGGTAAGAAATTATATGATAAGCGCGCTGATATAGCAGCAAAAGATGCAAAGCGCGAGATTCAAAGAGAGTTTAAGGCAAGGAACTTTTAAACTACAAGTTTAATCGGAAGGTCTTGAAAATACTGAACTTTTTAATTATAATAGGTTTACTTAAGGGAGCAATCCCTTATCAATTAAATACTTGGGCTAGTACCGGTTTCGACGGGGATCATGAAGCTTAAGAAGCGAGTCGTATGGTAATGCGTTAAATGGCCAAATTAAAATTAAACGCTGAAGATAATTTAGCATACGCTGCCTAGTTGCAGCAGTCGACCTTAGTACACCTACATATTAAGGACCCGGCTTCATCTTAGTAGGAAACGACACTATCAAAGCTTTGAGATAATGGGCGTATTATGAAGCTACCGAAATCACAAGGATGTCATTTTCCGTGTGACGGAGGGAATAACAAATAAATGACTACACTCGTAGAAGGGAAGGGGATCGGTTTTCGGACACGGGTTCAACTCCCGTCTAGTCCATATAGAAAAAGGGACATCCACAACGTGGGTGTCTCTTTTTCTATGTAAGCTAAATAAGAGTTGAACCACGTGTCCGGAAACCTTCGGACATGGGGCGCACGAGGTCCGGGGGACCTCGGCTTTGCGCCGACCGGAGCGAAGCGGAGAATCGACTCCCGTCTAGTCTGTTGAGGGCTTCGTAAGTCGCGTGTCTTTTGTTGTATTTAAATTGTAATTGCCTTAATTTTATTTACAATTTAATAAACATTGTGATACAATTGTGTCATAGTCTTAAATTGACTAATAAAAAGGGTTTGTGAAAGGAGTTACATTTATGGGAGAGAAGAAGAAACTGTCTCTTGCGGCACAAATTTTTATTGCATTGGTGCTCGCTATCATCGTTGGTTTACTTATGCAGAACGCAGCAGATTTTGCTAATGCGTACATTAAACCGTTCGGAACTATATTCCTTAACCTTGTTAAGTTTATAGTTTGCCCGATCGTATTATTCTCAATTATGGCCGGTATCGTATCCATGAAGGATATTAAGAAGGTCGGAATAATCGGTGGAACCACACTTGTTTATTATTTCTGTACAACAGCTATTGCTATTACAATAGGTCTTATCGTAGCCAACTGTTTCAAGGGATTTTTCCCGGCTCTTACTACTACAGATTTAAGTTATGAAGCACCTGCAGGTTCATCTGCAATGGATGTTCTCGTTAACATCTTCCCTTCTAACTTCTTAAAGCCGATCGTTGATGCTAACATGCTTCAGATTATCGTAATGGCAATTATTGTTGGATTTGCTATTATTTTACTCGGCGAGAAGGTTGCTAAGACTGTTGAAGCTGTTAATCGCTTAAATGACATATTTATGAAGTGTATGGACATGATCCTTAAGCTTTCACCTATCGGTGTGTTCTGCTTACTTACACCTGTAGTAGCATCCAACGGTGCGGCAGTTATCGGATCACTTGCCAAGGTATTACTTTGCGCTTATCTTTGCTATTTACTTCATGCAATTATCGTATACTCAATTGCAGTTGCTACACTTGGTAAGATGAGCCCGCTTAAATTCTTTAAGGGCATGTTCCCTGCAATCATGTTCGCGTTCTCAAGTGCTTCATCAGTAGGTACTCTTCCTCTTAACATGGAATGTACAGAGAGCCTCGGAGCATCCAAGGAAGTATCAAGCTTTGTTCTTCCTCTTGGCGCAACGATCAACATGGACGGAACAGCTATTTATCAGGGTGTATGTGCAATCTTCATTGCATCCTGCTATGGAATTAACCTTACATTAGGACAGATGGTAACAATAGTTCTTACAGCAACTCTTGCATCAATCGGTACAGCAGGTGTACCCGGTGCAGGTATGGTAATGCTTTCAATGGTTCTTGCATCTGTAGGACTTCCGATCGAAGGTATCGCTCTTGTTGCCGGTGTAGACAGAATCTTTGATATGGGTAGAACAACACTCAATATCACAGGTGATGCTTCCTGCGCAGTAATCGTTTCCAATATTATGAAGAAGCGTGAAGCTAAGAAGGGTTAATCTTAGATAAAATCAATAATAATCAAAGGAGCCGTTTTAAACGGCTCCTTTTTATGTATAATTATGTATTTTAGAATTAGAAAATTTGAAAAGGTTGTGTACATTATTTAATTAATATAATAATCAGAGTATCATATACAAGTGAGTAAAGTATACCATAAATACTTAATTACTCAAGACAAACGGTAATAATACCTAAAGAGGAAGGCATGGTGACACTAATGAAAAAGAAACATATTAGCTTGGCGTTAAAAATTCTACCGGTAATTGTTATAGGACTTCTTGTTCTATGCAGTGCTAACATTATTCAATCAAAAAAGAGTATCAAAGACGAAGTGCTTGATACAATTTCTCGTGAGGATGAGAAACTTGTTGAAGCATATCGTATGCAGTTTGAATATATCAGGAATTCTGTTCCTTCATCACAGCTTATAGACGAATATCAGAAAGCTATTGATGAGATTGCCGCAGCCAATGACTTTGCATATGTGCTTTTTATGCAGGATGTTGACGGTCAGGTTACAGCAATGGCACATTCCAATCATGAAAGAGTAGGCATAGTCCTTGATGATGCAGGTTCTATCGCAGCAGCAAGAGACGGAGAGAAATACTGTGATTACTATACTTCTGATACATGGGGACTTGTACTTGATGTTCTTTCACCAATGTTTGATAACGGCACTGTTGTCGGCGCCGTTAATATAGGTGTAAGAGTAGATGAGAATTCAATTGATGAGCTTATAGCCGATGAAGTTGCCAAAATGATAGTTATAAGCATTATTATAATGTTTGTAGTTCTCATTCTAATGGTTCTTTATATGTACTTTGTTGTAATTATTCCAATCAGAAAGTCTACATCCTCACTTAATACAATTATCGAAGAACTCGAAAGCAACAGAGGAGACTTTGCAAAGCAGGTATATATCAGTGGTAATGATGAAGTCGGAGACCTCGGAAAAGGTGTTAACAGATTCATGGGCGTATTGTCTGATATGGTTCATAAGATTAAATCTGTATCAACAACCGTTAATACCGTAAATGACAATATTACGGGTGCAGTATCGAAGTCTAATGACAGTGCAACCAATATCTCGGCTGCAACCGAAGAATTACATGCAGCTATGGAAGGCGTTGGAGCCGCAACACAGGAAATGATGGCTTCATCAATAGAAGTTAAGAATAAAGTAGAACAGATTGTATCCGAGACTCAGGAAGGTACGGATTATGTAGGCAAGATGCAAGGCAGAGCTACGAAGATTAAGAAAGAATGCGTAGAGAAGCAGGAGAGCATCAGAGGCAATCTTGAGAAGAGCAGATCATCACTTGAAGGAGCTATTGAGGCAGCAAGAAAGGTTGATGAGATTACGGAGCTTTCAAATGATATTCTTTCAATTGCGTCACAGACTAACCTTCTTGCTCTTAATGCATCGATTGAGGCAGCAAGAGCAGGCGATGCCGGTAGAGGATTTGCAGTTGTAGCAGAGGAGATTTCCAAGCTTGCCGACAGTTCCAAGGATACAGCTACCAATATTCAGACGATATCAGGTTCCGTTGTCGAGGCGGTAGAAAATCTTATGAGCAGTTCTTCCGAACTTATCAGCAGTATGAGTAATGTCATCGAGAATGATTATGAAGAATTTAAGGAAATGGGTGATAATTATTATGCTGATGCAGGTGAGGTACAGAGATTCTTCAATAAGTTCATAGGTGATGCAGAGATGATCAGCGGCGCAATGAATGAAATGACACATGCAATTGAGAATGTTAATGATAACATTTCTCAGTGTACGGTTAATACAAGCGAGATTGCAAATACCGCAGAGAAGATGGTTCATGAGATGGCCGGAATTCTTGATTCAAGTAATGCCAATAGTGCTAATTTCAAGGAACTTACCGAAGAAACGGAGAAGTTCGTACAATAAGTGTCATAAATATATAGGTCAAATTCGATAGAGAAGGAGCCGTTTTAAACGGCTCCTTTTTTATGATATTTCAAACTATTGTTTTTCTGTCAATTTAGCGGTATAGTAGTATTTTGTAGAGGTGTTTGCTATGATTTATAACGATTTTAAAGAGTGCTCGATTTCAAGGCTTGGCTTCGGTCTTATGAGGCTGCCTTTAAATGAGGACAAGACAATTAATAAAGAAGAGACTTTCAAGATGGTTGACTACGCCATTAATCATGGGGTCAACTACTTTGATACTGCATATCCATATCATGAAGGAGACTCTGAACTTGTGATCGGAGAGGCACTGTCAAGATATGAGCGTGACAGCTTTTATCTTGCGACCAAGTACCCGGGTCATCAGACCGATACGAGTTATAACCCTGCTGAAATCTTTGAAGATCAGTTGAAAAAGTGCAGGGTTGATTACTTTGATTTTTATCTTCTCCACAATGTGTGCGAGAAGTCGATTGATACATATCTTGACAAGCGTTGGAACATCATCCCTTACTTCATCGAAATGAAGAAGCAGGGCAAGATAAAGCACTTGGGATTCTCCTCTCATGCGGGAATTGATTGCCTCAAGGACTTCCTTAATAAATGGGGAGATGAGATGGAGTTTTGCCAGATTCAGTTTAATTACCTGGATTATACATTGCAGCATGGTAAGGAAAAGCTCGAAATCCTGGAAAAGTGCGGAATCCCGGTGTGGGTTATGGAACCACTTCGCGGCGGAAAGCTAGCCAACCTTGATGAAGGACTCGCAAAGAGATTGGACGGTAGAAACCCTGCGGCGGAATCTTTTAGATTCATAGCTTCGTTCCCAAATATTAAGGTAATCTTAAGCGGAATGAGTAACTATACCCAGATGGTTGAGAATGTTGCCACATTTGAGAATTATGAGCCTATGAATAAGGAAGAAGCTGATGTTCTTCTTGAGATAGCCGAAGAACTTAAGCAAGGCGTTCCTTGCACGGGTTGCAGATATTGCGTAGATAATTGCCCGATGGGTCTTGGCATACCGGAACTTATGAATGCCTATAATGACATAGCTGTCAATAAAAGCGCTTTTACCCCGGCAATGTATATGCAATCGCTTCCTGAAGAAAAGCGCCCGACGGCCTGCATCGGCTGCGGAGCATGTGCGACTATGTGCCCGCAGAAGATAGATATACCGGATGTTATGAGTAAATTATCGGATCTTATGCCTTCACTTCCTGACTGGGACATGATCTGTAAGGACAGGAATGCCAAAGCAAGAGAGAAGATGCTTTTAAGGCAAAAAGAAACAAAATAAGTATAAGGAGTTATCTTAATGGAACAGTTTGTATACGGAGTGGATGTCGGAGGGACCGGTACCAAGATAGGACTTTTTAACGGAAAGGGCTTTCTTAAGGATACTGTTGTTATAGAGACAAGGACCGAGAATAAGGGCGTATATATCCTTCAGGATATTAAGGCTGCTATATTCGAGAATATGCAGAAGCACGGAATTACTCCTCAGCAGGTAAAGGGTATCGGAGTAGGAGTTCCGGGACCTGTACTCGGTGACGGTACGGTATTAAAGTGTGTCAACTTAGGCTGGGATGTATTCAACGTCGCAAAGCAGCTTCAGTTAATCACGGGGCTTAAGGTTAAAGCGGGAAACGATGCAAATGTTGCTGCACTTGGAGAAATCTACAGGGGCGGCGGACAGGGCTTTAATAATATAGTTATGGTAACACTTGGCACAGGTGTCGGAGGCGGGGTTATCATTAACGGTAAGATATTTGAAGGTGTTACGGGAGCTGCGGGAGAGATCGGACATATAACGGTTAATCCTGAAGAGAACGATCTTTGCTCATGCGGAAGAAGAGGATGCTTCGAACAGTATGCATCCGCAACGGGAGTTGTTAAGCAGATGAAAAAATATCTTCTTACACATCCTTGCGAAAGCCCGCTTCGAAATATGCCGAAGTACACCGCAAAAGAGATTTACGATGAGGCTAAAAAAGGTGATGAGGCAGCACTTAATGTTGTTAAGAACACAGGCGAGATTATGGGACAGACCTTTGCTAAGATTGCTTGCGTACTTAATCCTGACGCATTTGTAATCGGCGGAGGAATGGCAAAGGCAGGTCAGATAATAATAGATTCACTTTTGCCAAGCTTTAGAACGAACGTATTTCATGCTGCAAAAAGCACGGAATTTAAGCTTGCAACGCTTGGAAACTTAGCGGGAATCTACGGATGCGCCAAAATGATTTTTGATGATTATGAATAAGGGATAGTATATGACATTACTTACATATCAGGTTTTTAAGGCAGTTGCGGATATCGGAAGCTTTCATAAGGCCGCTGAAGTCTTGGGACTTACACCTTCCGCAATAAGCCATACAATTTCAAATATGGAAACAGAGCTCGGCTTCTCGGTACTTACGAGAAGCAAGAGCGGTATCAAGCTTACCAATTACGGTGAGCATTTGCTGCCGTATGTTAATGCGGTACTTAACTCGGATGAATCGTTGCAGCAGATGATATCTGAGCTTAACGGACTTAAGACGGGCCGCGTTAAGCTTGGTGTGTTTTCCTCTGTATGCAGCAACTGGATTCCGGATATTATTAAGACATTTAACGAGCGTAACGAGAACGTTGTAATAGAAGTATTCCAGGGAACATATGCGGACGTATCCGAATGGCTTAAGAACGGAGTTGTTGATATAGGACTTCTTTCGGTAACAAGTGCCAAGGATGTGCCGATATTCCCGTTATATAAGGACAGATTATTATGCGTAATGCCGAAAGGCTTATGTTCTAAGCCATCCGGAAGTGTAGTCAACGTTGAGGAACTAAAGAATTACCAGTTTGTTACACAGCGTGAAAACACTGATGTGGACATTCAGAATTTCTTAAGAGAGAATAGTCTTAAAATTCAGTCAAATTACCATGTAGTGGATGACAACGCAACACTCAGACTTGTTGAAAAAGGGCTTGGAATCTGTCTTATACCGGAACTTATAGTCCGGGACATGCCTTATGACGTTGATTTCTACGAACTTGAGCCTGAGATTTGGCGCATTATCGGTATTTCGGCCATGAACCCGACACTCATGGCACCGGCAGTTCGTTCACTGTATAATCACATAGTGGACATGTATAAGACTGTTTAATTAATAATTTGCTTTCTTTTTAAAGAAAAGTGTGATATATTTTAATTAATAAGAAAAGTATAGACATTTTTTTAAATTCTTTGAAAGTATGTCCTTAATTGAGATATGAAAGTATTTATGGATGAACAGAAGACCTGCTATGCGGTTTCGGGCTTCGTCTTTTACGATGAGGAGACCGCCAGGAAGGCCGAGAAGGAAGTTACAGCCGTTGCCTATACGAGAGATAGGCTTGATATGAATAATCCCGATGCCGTACTTTCGGTTTATAACAGAATTGTCCGGGAGCGGATGTTTGTAACGCCTGTAGGATATGAGTACCTTAAAGAACTTTTATCATATCTTGAAAAAGCGCCTGATATTAAGGCTGCTGATATATCAAAGCTTGATTTTACTCCCGATATAATAAGGGAGAAAGACTTGATTAAGGAAGCGGTACCCGATGATACAGTGGAAGGCACCGAAGAGAAGAAGAGACCGAAGAAGCTTAGGAAGTATACTGAGAAGGAGAAATCCGTCGTAGGGGAAGATGTCGAGAGACTGCGGGGAGGCCTGGTGACATCTCTTATTGTAAATGCGATACTGGTACTTGCGATAATCGCGATGTTTGTCCTTGTCAGTAAGTCGGACGTTCCGACCATAATTGATTATGAGAATAAGCTTATAGACCGTTACGAAGAATGGCAGAAGAGCTTGGAAGAACGTGAGGCAACAATACGGGAATACGAAGAGAAGTATAATATTAATAATGGTTTTACTGCGCAATAGCGCATAGAATATAGGCTTTAAGGAAATGGAGATAGGAATATGGATAAAGTTAAAGTTCTTGTTGTTGACGACGAAGCACTTATGAGAAAGCTCGTTAAAGACTTTCTGCTCAAGAAGGAATATGAGGTTGTGGAAGCAGAAGACGGTGAGCAGGCACTTGATATTTTCTACTCGGATAAGTCGATCTCACTTATTATTCTCGACGTTATGATGCCTAATATGAATGGTTGGCAGGTATGTCGTGAGATTCGAGAGACTTCCAAGGTGCCGATTATCATGCTTACAGCTAAGGCAACAGAGAATGACGAATTACAGGGATTTGAGCTCGGTGTAGATGAGTATATTTCCAAGCCTTTCAGCCCTAAGATTCTTGTAGCACGTGTAGATGCGCTTCTTCGAAGATCGAATAAGATTGATACCAACGATGTGTTGGATTACGGCGGAATCGTTATCAACCGTGCGGCTCATGAAGTAACGGTTGACGATAAGCCTATAGAGTTAAGCTTCAAGGAGTATGAGCTTTTAAGCTTCTTCCTTGAGAATGAAGGTATTGCATTATCTCGTGAGAAGATTCTTAATAACGTATGGAATTACGATTATTTCGGAGATGCGAGAACGATCGATACTCATGTTAAGAAGTTAAGAAGTAAGATTGGCGCTAAGGGTAATTATATCAAGACCATCTGGGGTATGGGATATAAGTTTGAGGTATCGGAGCGCTAATAGAAGTATTGAAAAAGGCGGGCAGTATCTTGAAGAAGAGGATTATTATATCGATAATTTGTCTTGTACTTGTCTTCTTAGTGTCCGGGTGTGGCCCCGAGAAGCTTATTTCGCTTACTGATAGTGAGCGTGCTCAGATTGCTTCTTTTTCTGCGCACCTTATCGGAGAATTCAATCGTCAGATGACGGAAGGATATACGTCACTTAGCTACGGACAGCTTAAATCGATTAATGACAGTATGAGGCAGGAAGAGAATCCTGTTGATGAGCCTGTTAATCCGGATGAGCCGGATGATAATGATGATGATGATAACGGTGGCGGTGGCTCCGGTGGAACTACGGACGGCGGGACGATGTCATTATCTGAACTTATAGGAACTAACGGCATAACCGGAAAGTATAACGGATTCTTTGTTCAAGAAGATTATGTGTATAACAGAGCGCTTTCGGTTAATAAGCCGAGTGACCCGGAGAATACATATTTCATTATGAAGATAGTACTTACCAATAATACGACCGAAGATATATTGTGTGATATATTCAGCAATGCCTTAAAGCTTACATTGTCGGTTAACAACGGAAGTGCTGTTGCAAATGCGACCGCGACGATATTACCTATAGATTTTGTGAATTATATGGATACGATAAAAGCGGGCGAAAGCATAGAGACATACATATTCTTTGAGATTAAGAAAAGTATTGCTGAGTCTGTATCCGATTTTAAGTTAATCAGCACGAAGAATAATATTTCAAAAACAATTGGTATGAATTAGTGAAAATTTTCGTAAATTGTGTTTTTTTCACTGTAGGTATGCTATAATACCGTTAATTAAGGCAACGATGTCAAGGAGGGTTCCCATGGAGACAAACATACTCTTAGAAAATGGTACCAATGAGGTAGAAATTCTTGAATTTACATTAGATGACAACCATTATGGTATTAACGTAGCCAAGATAAGAGAGATTCTTACTTATCAGCCGGTTACTCCTGTTCCTAACTCACATTATTGTGTAGAAGGAATTTTTATGCCGCGTGATACCATGATTACGGTTATCAGTTTAAGAGAGAGCCTCGGACTTAAGCCGAGCTCGGATGACGGATTATTCATAATTACCAACTTTAATAAGCTGAATATCGCTTTCCATGTCGATAAAGTTATCGGTATTCACAGAATCTCCTGGGCTGATATTAATACACCGGATTCTACGATTAATGCTGAGAATAAGGGTGTATCTACAGGCGTTGTTAAGTTTGATGATAAACTTGTTGTTATCCTTGACTTCGAGAAGATTGTAACGGATATCAGTCCTGATACAGGTCTTCGTGTCAGTGACATTGAGAACTTTGAAGGAAGAGATAGAGGCGAGTGCCCTATTATTATTGCGGAAGACTCACCTATGCTTGGTAGAATGATTACAGACTGTTTAAAGAAGGCAGGCTACAGGCAGCTTAAGCTTTGCGAGAACGGTCAGGTTGCATGGGATCAGCTTAACGAGTGGAAAGATAACGGCTCACTTTATAAGAAAGCAAAGTGTATCATTACCGATATCGAGATGCCTGTTATGGATGGTCACAGACTTACCAAGCTTTGTAAGGAAGATGACGAGATCAAGTTAATTCCGCTTGTAATCTTCTCATCACTTGTTAACGATGAAATGAGAAGAAAAGGTGAAGCTCTTGGTGCGGATGCACAGCTTACCAAGCCGGAGATAGGTTCACTTGTATCTGCAATCGATAACTTAATCGATAACAGCAAGGCTCCTAAGTAAGAAGAGTACACGTGCCTCAAAGCATCCTTCGTATATGGGGTGCTTTGGGGTTTTTCTATTTGATAGAAGATTTAAAGAATGAGAAAATATTAGGGAGGTGGAATAATCTTGGGTAAGGAAAGCGAAGACTATCTTGATAGTTTACTTAATGCCGTACAAGAGGAGATTCCACGTAATATAGACGGCACCGTCGATTCGCTCGGAATAGGTCAAGGAGAGACAAACGAAGATGAATTGATGGGAGATCCTTTCGAGGTGCGAAAGGAAAAGAGAAAAGAGAAGACCAGAAAGCCTAAGAGGGATGCAAGCGATGCATTCCTTGCTGAGTTTGAGAAAGAACTTATGGAGACTGACGCGGGCGACTTTTTATCCGACTTTGAACTTGATATGTCGGAAGAAATGGATGAAGATGCAATTTTAAAGACATCTGAAAAAGAGCCTGAGGCAGAGCCGGTTAAAGAACCTGTTCCTATGGCAGCCGAGATAAAAGCGCCGGAAGAGGCATTTACGGATAGCCAGGCAGAGGCTCCTGTTGAGAACTTCAATACAGAAGAAGACAGCTTATTTAATGGGCTTGACGCAATAATGAATTCGGAAGAGTCGGTACCGGCAGAGACATCGGCAGATGTGCAGGCAGACGACATGTCGCTTGGCATGGATTTAGGTTTTGGCACAGATTCCGATGTATCAAGCGATATGGGACTTGGCGAAGCGGAAGCTTCATCGGAGATGAATTTTGGTGCAACGGAAGAGACAGATATTCCGGGAGATTTATTCGGAATGCCTGACATGTCACAGGATATGCCGGCATCAGATGTACCGGGGGTATCCGATGTTATGGAAGAGGCCGGATTTGGATTGGGTGACCTTGGATTCGGTGATGGCAGTTCAGAAGGCGATACAGCGGTAGCTTCCGGAATGCCGGGAGAAGATGCATCTGCGGATGATATAATCTCCATGCTTAACGGACTCGGTGAAGGTGACGAAGATCTTAAAGATATTGGAAGCATGCTTTCTGCTGATGAGAACGGTGAAAGCATTATGCCTGAAGGCGAGGATATATCTGCTGCAGAGCTTGCAGGTAACCTTGCAGGACTTGGATTTGATATAGATGTTCAGGTACCGTCGGGTTCTGACGGAGAGATCAGAGATATTACCGATGAGCGCAATGCTCTTATAAAAGAGGCTAATGAAAAGAATGAGCCTCCTAAGGGATTCTTGGGTAAGTTAAAAGCACTTTTCTTCGGACCTGATGATGAGGACGAGAATCCGAATGTTCCGGTTATTGCCAATGCTAAAAAGAAGGATATCGAAGAATTGGCAGGAGAGCTTGCTGATGAAGACGCCGATATCTTAAGGGCGCTTGAAGGCGGCGGTGAGGAATCGGCGGCTGAAGCAGAACCGGAGCTTGACGAAAAAGCTAAGAAAGCAAAGGAAAAAGAAGAAAAGAAGAAAGAAAAAGAAGCTAAGAAGAAAGAGAAGGCCGCAGCCAAGGCAGCTGCAAAAGCAGCAAAGCCGCCTAAGGTTAAGAAGCCGAAGCCTCCTAAGGTTAAGACAAAACCGCTTCCTAAGGGTCCGGTATTTGTAATTCTTCTTCTCGGAGCTACAATTCTTTTTGGAACAATATATATCGGCAAGACTGCCAATTACAGAATGTCCTTACATAAGGCGCAGGAATACTACGCACAGGGTAAGTATGTAGAAGCTTATAACCTTCTCAATCCGTTGACTATAGAAAAGGATGATGATAAACTTCTCTATAGAAAGGTCAAGATGCTTGCATGTATGCAGGAGTTCTATCGTTCGTATGAAGTGCTTGTTTCAAGCGGACGTAACGAGCTTGCACTTGACAGTTTGGTTCGTATGATCGGTCATTATGATGTACAGATTAATGACGCCGGTGAGTACGGAATAAGCGCAGAGCTAACGGATTACGAAGGAAAAGCCGAGAGACTTTTAAAGGAAGTTTATAATATTTCCTTCGAAGACGCATTGGCATTATATAAACAGCGAGACAGACAGACATATTCAATGGAACTTATAAAAGTTCTGTTGAGGGCGGGCATATCGTAGGTTTTAGTTTTTTAAAGGAGTGATTTTTATGACAAGGATGTATGGAATTTCTTCAGATGCGATTAGCACGATGTTCTCAGGATTAAGTGGCTCGAATAATACAAGTTCAACAGGCAGTATACTTGCGGATTATGCTTCGTTAAAGAGCGGTTCGTATTATAAGCTTGTTAAGAATTACTATAAGCAGCAGGGAAGCGACTCAAAGAGCAGGGTTAAGTCAACCGACAAGACCGAGGCTAAGAATCTCACAAGCATTAAGGCTGATTCCAAGGAGCTTTTGGATTCGTCAGCTAAGCTTATGGGAACTGATTTTGATGCAAAGACAGATAAGGACCGCGAGAAGGTGTATGATAACCTTAAGTCGTTTGTTGATGATTACAATTCGACGATTAAAGCTGCAAAGGATGCAAATTCTACTTCTGTTCTTACGGCAGCTTCATCAATGGTTAAGTCAACAGCTGTCAACGCAAGCCTTTTGGGTAAGATCGGAATCAAGATTAATAAGGATAATACAATGACTCTTGATGAGAGCATGTATAAGGATTCCGACGGTAAGATGAAAGAAGTCGATATGACACCTGCTAAGTCATTGTTCAAGGGTGTAGGTTCATATGCATATAACCTTAATGCTTCGACTTCTTATCTTTCAATGACGGCGACAAACGTTGCATCACGTGTTACAACATACGGTGACAACGGACGTTACAATAAGGCAAGCGATTTCTCGTCTGTATTGGACAACATGATTTAATAATCCGAACAATAAGAGGGGTAAGTAATGTCATTACTTGATAGATTGGCAGCAAGTCTTCGCGGTACTAGGAAGCCTAAGATGCAGTACGTGAAGACGCCGGAGAGACCTGTAATAATAAGACCGGAGAAGGTGGAGGACGTAAGAACCGTCTTAACTCCGGACAGGGATGAAGAGAATTTAAAAGAGGAATTGGATAGGACTATGGCAGAAATGAACGAGATGATAAATGAATTACAGGGACGACTCGAAGAGACGATTAAGAAAAGCGGTGACGAGTGTTCCGAAGAATTGCAGAACAAGATAGATGAAGAGCTTAACGCTTTAAGAAATGATATCGGCAAGAGCTTTTCTTCACTTGAAGACAAGATTCATTCGGAGAATGTCAAGACCTACAGAAATATCCAGGCACTTATCAATGAGGTTGACAAGAAGTCTGCAAAGGACGACGTAATTACGGCAAGATTTGCAGGTGTAAGAAGATTGCTCGGAATCACAACCTGGGTAACTATCGGAACATTTATTGTATTGGCCGTATATGTATTGCACAGCATGGGAGTATTCTAATGGGATTTGTGGATTTTAAGCCGGGTAATATGTTGTATCCGCTTCCTGCGGTTATGGTAAGTTGCGGAGATGATGCTCATAGGCCGAATATTATTACGATAGGATGGGTAGGAACAATATGTTCCAATCCGCCGATGGTATCGATATCGATTACAAAAGAGCGCTTTTCACATGACATAATTAAGAATTCCGGCGAGTTCGTAATTAATCTTGTTACGGAAGATCTTATTAAGGCTTGCGATTATTGCGGTGTAAGATCGGGAAGAGATGTCGATAAGTTCAAGGAGACAGGTCTTACAGCTGCACCTTCTAAGGAGATAAAAGCGCCTCAGATTAAGGAATCGCCGGTATCGATTGAGTGCCGTGTCAAGGAGATTAAGGAATTAGGAAGCCATGACATGTTCATATCGGAGGTCGTTAATGTAAGAGTTGACGATACTTATCTGGATGAACGCCGGGCCTTTAATCTTAACGATACAGGCCTTATTACATATTCACACGGAACATACTTTAAGCTTGGTAAAAAGCTCGGTACGTTTGGATTTTCAGTTAAGAAGCCCAATAAAAAGAAAACAGTTAAAAACAATAAAAAGAGCAGTACGCGTAAATAGCGTACTGCTTTTCTTCGTAAAAGTGCTTTTATTGGATAAGCATATCCATAAGGTAAGCAAATATGTCGTCACTCTTGTTCTTGAAGTTCTCACACATAATTTCTGCCTGTTTCTGACCTGTAATAGAAAAGTCTACTTCGAAGATGATAACATTATTTGTCTTAATCTGGCAACGTACAGCGTATTGATTGCCACGTGTATTGTAATATTCAGCAACGACAACGGTATCCTTTTTAAGGGAAATATCGTGATTTTCATAATAATCGAGGACATCTTTTTTGATTGCATCGGATATTCTGTCTGAAAAGTATTCGAGCGTTACTTTACCGTTATCTGTTATTCTGTATAAGGTGTCTTTGGAAGTAGGATTCTCGGATGTAATAAGTTTCGATGCTTCAAGATCTGATAAAGTCTGCTGCAAGGTAAAGTAATTCGTGTAATCCATTCCCAGTATAAAATCCGAAATGTTGGTATTAGAGAGTGGAATCTCTGATTTATCAAGCATGTAAAGGATTATTAACTTGTATAATGTGCCCGGTTCCGATTGAGTCATATTCATCCTCCTTATGTTACAAATATGATAATAACATCAAACTTAATTGCTAATCAAGTAAAAAATATTGATTATTATTGCAAATCATGTACAATAAAAAGTGGTGATATCTGAAAAAAATGTGTATATGCTTGATGAAAGCTTAGTGCTATAGTATAATTTAATAGAATCAATAAGTTTACGGTTTTTTAAGGAGGTGTCCTTATGAGTGGTATTAATGGCTTAAGTGATGCTCTCTCCCGTTCATATGACAAGTTAGGCTCCGGTAAGAGAATAACCAAAGCAGCTGATGATGCGGCCGGATTGAAGATAGCAGAGAAAACCAAGACACAGATTAATGGATATGATGTAGGTGTTAATAATCTCTCGGCAGGTAAGAATCTTATCAATACTGCCGATTCGGCTCTTGACTCAATGAACAGCAGTCTGCAGAGACTCCGTGAACTTGCAGTTGCGGCAGGTAATACCGCAATTTATGGTGATGATGACATCAAGGCTATGCAGGACAAGACAGACCGGTTGCTGCAAGGAATGAATGGAGTCGTTGATACGGCAGAGTTTAACGGAAAGAGAGTGCTCGATAATAACGAGCTTAATATTGTCGGTAACGGCAACCCGGACTCGAAAACGATTACGACTTCGAATGCTTCGGTAGATTCACTCGGACTTTCCGGTCTTAATATTGCATCTAACGACGCATTGAAGAAGATTGATGAAGCAATCGCAACGATTAACGATCAGAGAAGCAGCCTCGGAGCTACAAGTAATGCACTTGATTATCAGATTAATTACAACAAAGAAGCATCTGTGCTTTCAAACGCTTCATTAAGTACTGTTGAAGATCTTGATTATCCTAAGGAGATAAGCGAGATGAAGAAGAATGAGGTTTTGAATGAATACTCCACCCAGATGCAGAAGAATCAGATGCAGCAGAAGCTGGACGAGACTAAGAATTTATTGGGACTATAATTTATGGGATTAAAGCAGGTTAAGTGGGGGACCGGATTTGATTCAAATCCGGTTTCCCTTATTTTTTTATCAAATGGAAATGTTGAAGCCGAGATATCTAATTGCGGCGGACTTATAAGGTCGTTAAAGGTTAAGGATTGTAACGGCGCTTTTTGTGATGTCATTTTAGGTTTTGATAACGTTGAAGCATATAAGAACAGTCAATCATGTATGGGAATGATTGTCGGCAGAAACTGCAACAGAATAATGGATGCGTCATTCTCGCTTGACGGTAAGGAGTACAGCCTTGTTGCTAATGATGGTAACAATAACCTGCATACCGGCCCGTCTGCCACACAGTATCAGACATTTACGATAGATGAGGAGCAAAGCTCTGAGACGAAGCTGGTTCTTCATGCGGTTAATCCGGAAGCAGAGTACGGATTCCCGGGTAATCTGTCATTAACATACACATATTCACTTACGGATAACGGACTTTTGATAGATATAACGGGTGTATCCGATAAGGATACCGTTATTAATATGACGAGCCATGCATATTTCAATTTGAACGGTGAGGATGCGCGTAATCTTAACTGGCATACATTGGAACTTAATTCTGAATTATATTCCGAAATTAAGCCGCGTATGATACCAACGGGAAGATCTTGTACGGTTAAGGGAACTTGTTTTGATTTTACAAGGCCTAAGCCCATTTTGAAGGATATCTTCTCTGATGATATGCAGATGGAGATAGCTAACGGCTATGATCATAATTTTATAATTAAGAAGACGGCTGATAAGAGGAAGGACGATATGTTCCTTGCTGCAACGGCATCAAGCGATTCTTCCGGTATAACGATGAGAATTTATGCCAATACACCGGGATTCCAGTTTTATACAGCTAATTATCTTGAAGAAAAGTGTGGAAAAGGCGGTATTCCGTATGGCAGAAGAAGCGGTTTCTGCATAGAGCCGCAGTATATGCCGAATGCAATCAATGTTGAAGGTGATAAGGTGCCTAAGCCTATAGTTCGCGCAGGCGAGACCTATAATCTTAAGATTTTATACGAATTCAATAATTGATGAATGAGTTTTGGTTAGAATGCTTTATGCATTCTAAGTATTGTGTTATAATAATATATATTTTATCCGAGTTTAATCGGGGTGTTTTTAGGAGGCAAATAATGGCAGAACAGATTGAGACAATGGAAGACTTAAAGGAAGAACTTGAAGAGTCCTTGAAGAAGGGACCGATGGATGCTAACTATCAGGAGCTTAAGGAAGCTATGGAGAAGAAGGAAGTATTCTCCGTTAAGATCCTTACATCCGTTAAAGGCGGAGTTACAACAGAGGTTAACGGAATAAGAGCTTTTATTCCGCTTTCTCAGTTATCTGCCGATTATATAGAAAGTGCCGATCCTTATATCAATAAGACAGTAGAAGCTGTTGTTATAAGCGTTGATGAAGCTAAGAACAGCGTTATCATGTCTGTTAAGGAAATCGAAGCAGAGAAGAAGCGTCAGGCTAAAGAAGCTAAGCTTAATTCATTTAAGGTTGGCGAAGATTACGAAGGAACAGTTGACGGCCTTACAGACTTTGGAGCTTTCGTAGATCTTGGCGACGGTATCAAGGGTATGGTTCATATCTCAAGAATCTGCAACAGAAGAATTAAATTACCGTCAGATGTATTAAAGGTTGGAGATAAGGTTAAGGTTAAACTTATCGAGGTTAAGGGTAATAAGCTTTCTCTTAGCATGAAAGAGTTCGATACAAGCGCACCTGAGCGCGAGAAGAGAGAGAGACCTGAGAGAAAAGATGATGCTGAAGAGCATATCGAGTATACAGAGGAGGCTATAAGCACTTCTCTTGCCGGTTTACTTAGCGGCATTAAGGTTAAATAATTATTAGTTCGGAGATTATTTATGCGTTATATACCACTTGAGAATGTCCAGCCGGGTATGGTTCTGGGCTATGAGATATTTGATGATGCTGGACATATACTTATTCCTAAGGGAGTTATGCTTACCGAGGCATATATTAACAGGCTTGCAAAGTTTAATTTTGATGGTATATACGTAGATGATTTTTTGAGCAATGAGATAGTGATAGAGCCGGTAATTTCACCGGAACTTAGAGCTGAGAGTATGGAATGTATCAAAAATGGCGATATTGACGGTTGCATGGGTGCAGCCGTCAGAATCGTCAATGAGATACTTGCCAAAGACGTCATCTCATTTGATTTGATGGATATCAGAACTGCCGACAATTATACATATGCTCATTCGGTTAATGTAGCCGTTTTGTCTTGCGTTGTCGGCATGGGAATGGATCTTAAAGACGACGATCTTGTTAATCTTGCAATAGCAGGACTTCTACATGATATCGGTAAGGCAAAATTACCTCAGGATATCCTTAATAAGCCTACGAGACTTACCAAGGAAGAGTTTGAGATAGTTAAGAGCCATCCGATGTTATCACATCAGATAATTGCATCAAGACTTGATATTGACGATGATGTCAAGCTTGCAATTATGTCACATCACGAGAATATTGATGGTTCGGGTTATCCGAATCATGCTGAAGGTCATCAGCTTAATCTGTATTCGAAAATTCTTCGTGTTGCGGATAATTATGATGCATTAATATCCAAGAGACCGTACAAAGAAGCATATTACCCGCTTGATGCGGCAGAGTACCTTATGGGTGGCGGCGGATTCTTATTCGACCAGGACATAGTAGAGGTATTCCTTCGTTATGTGCCTTTCTACGCGAAAGGTACTGAAGTTATGCTTTCAAACGGTATGTTCGGAATAATTGCGGATAATACCGGAGAGCATAACTTAAGACCTGTTATTCAGCTGTTTAGCGGCACATTGGTAGACCTTAATGAGCCTAAGAATATGAATATCACAATCGGAATCCCTGATAATGAACGTGAGCAGAGACTTCTTGAGTCTGAGCGTGAACGTAGCGATATGGTCGGTGATGTAGGCAAGTACAAGGCCACTGTCAATAAGCCTTGTGTAGTTGCTGTAGATGATATGCTCACCAATCTTCAGGCATTAAGAACGATTCTTCAGGATGAATGTGAAGTCGTTCTTCTTAAGTCCGGAAGACAGGCGATAAGCTATTTTGAGAAGATGGATTCAAAGTATCCGGATCTTGTCCTTATGGATATTAATATGCCTGATGTAGACGGTATAAATGCAGCAAGCGAGATTATTAAGATAACGGGTAATGAAGTTCCGATTGTATTTGTATCAGCGGTAAGAGACAGAGATACGGTACTTAAGTGTCGTGAACTTGATGCAGCCGGATATATAGCAAGACCTTATAAGCCGGGATATGTTAAGTCTGAAGTTAAGCGAATTCTTTCCGGAAGGTGATAAGCATGGAGATAATCATATACTTAGTATCATTATTTATCTCGATTATGACTTTTGAGGTATTCCTTATCAAGAAGGTTAATAACCGAGACAACAGATTGCTTCCTGCAATCATATGTGATATGACATTATATGAATTATGCCGCCTTCTTTCCGTAGTAAGGCCGGAATCCGCCGATGTTATCAGAGTATTGGAGGATTTTGCGCTTTTACAGCTTGTATACTTAATAATCCCATATATGTGGGATTTCTATACGATAGAGTGGAGTGCTTTGGTAAGAACACTCTTATTGCTTATTGTTATTATAACAGATGCATATATTTTACTTGCAGAATTGATTCATTTCAATTATGAATTCCTGTTTATGACTACCATTGTTGCAGGATTCTTTCTTGACCTTGGAATCTGGGTCAGTATTTTCCGAAGAAGAGGACGAACAAATGAAGAGAACTTTTATCATAAGTATTTCGGAGCAGCGGTGTTTTTCACCATGTTCGGAGTTGTTGTACGATTGATATCTCCATTTGTCGGTAATTATATAATTCCTATATTGATGAGTATATCCTGCTTCATGGTAATATACGCAATAGAGGAAGATTATCTTGTGGATCAGGAAGATATAGTAACAGATAATTTATTTGATAAGTCAGATCTTATTCTTATAATCTTAGACAATGAGTGCTCATTTTCAAGAGCCAATAATACTGCGATAGAGCTTTTGCCTGAGTTTATTGATGAATTAACGGTTGATCCTAACAATCACGAGTTTCTTGATATAGTACGGCATTATGTAATAAGCGGAAGCAAGATAGAAGCTTTCGATATTGACGGAAAGTATTATGAGACCAAAGTTACTCCGGTATACCTTAAATCGAAGCCGAGAGGATATATCATTACTTTGTTCGATGTAACCAACGTTGCTGAGAAGGCCAACCGATTCTTTACCGAGAAAAAGAAGGCGGAAGCGGAAGCTTTAATGAAGAGTAAATTCTTGGCAAGAATGAGCCATAGTCTTCGTTCACCGCTTCATACCATACTCGGACTATCGGATGTTCTTCTTGTAAAAAAAGGCATCAACAGGAAGAATAAGAATCTTATATATCATATGAAGTCTTCAGCAGAGACTTTGCTTAACGATGTTAATGAGATACTTGAATATTCCAAGCTTGAAGCCGGTGATGTTAGGCTTATAGAAGAAGAATACGATATCTACAATATTATTGAAGATATAGCATATCAGGCACTTGTTAATCTTAAAGGTCGTGACGTAGTGCTTACACTTGAATATCTTGATACTTATCCTGTTATGGTTAAGGGAGACAGATCAAAGGTTAAGGATATAATTCTTAATCTTGTTTCCAATGCGGTTAAATTCACAGAGCACGGAAGCATAGATATTCTTGTGGGCACTAAGATGTTGCTGAATGATGAGGTACAGTTTACGGTTACCGTTAAGGATACCGGAGTCGGAATGACAAAGGGTCAGCTCGAAAAAGCATTCGAGGAATATGAATCTTATGCGGATACCCATGCGGTTGAAGGTACAGGATTGGGACTTCCGATTGTGCTTTTATATGCAAAGCTTCTGAAGGGTACAGCATCGCTTGCCAATAATGAGGGCGGCGGCATTATAGCAACTGTTGAATTTATCCAGAAGGATATGCATCAGGCTGTAAGATATCCCGAAGTGATTGATGGTAAGAAGCTATCGGGTCAGCATTTTAATGTGGATATTAATCAGAATATCCAGTATAGATATCCTGATGCGCGAATTCTTATAGCGGATGATCTGGAAGTTAATATTCTTATATTCGAGGAAATCGTGAAGCCTTGGAATCTTACGGTTGTAAGCGCCAGAAACGGTGAGGAAGCAATTAAAGAAGCATTTAATAATGAGTTCGATATCATTGTTTTAGACCAGATGATGCCTGTTATGACCGGAAAAGAAGCTGCAGAAAAGATAAAGGAATTTACAGATACACCTATACTTGTAATGACGGCAATGCAGGACGGAGACGATGAGCAATACAAGATATTTGACGGTAAGGTTGCAAAGCCGATTAATCCTATAGAGTTTCGTGAGACTATGGAGAAGTTCCTTCCGGAAGAAAAGCGCGTGCCATACAGAATGGAACTTCAGGCTGAGAATTATGAGTCGCAGATAGACGGAAAGATTAAGATTCTTAAGTCGTTTGTAAATGAAACGTCGATGATACTTAAGGAATTACCGAAACTTAAAGATACTGATATGGATACATTCAGAACCAAGGTTCACGGTATTAAGGGTACCCTTCGTCAGATAGGACGAAAAGAAGTTTCAGACGAAGCTGAGATTATGGAGATGGCCGCAAAAGCTAATCATAAAGAGTTTATAAACAGGAAACTCGGTGAATTCATCGAGATTATTTCCGATGAGATAGAAGATATCAAGGAAGAGATAGCGCAGGAAGAGATTGCGCCTAAGGCAGATGACGAGGATGTATCCGAAGAAGATAAGAAGGAATTCTTTAAGGAGTTATGCGAAGGCTTTAAGACATACGACCTTGATAAGATCGATGCGATGATAGATCAGCTGTCGCACATTAAGCTTAATGAGAAGGAAAGTGCGATGTTTGAAGAAGCCAAGATATATGCGGACGATTTAGAGTACGAAAAGGGTTTTGAACTGCTTAAAAGTATATAGAGTGCTTTAATACTTCTTAAGTTCTGTAAATACCGAATCCATCGGCTTATCCCATGGATCTACGGGGATATCGTCGTACTTCTGTGCTTCAAATGCAGCTGCAACAATAGTTGCGTTAACACATTTCGGAAGGAAGCGGTCATAGAAGCCTGCGCCCATTCCCATGCGGTTATGGTTTTCATCAAAAACCGAGCAAGGACATATTACAAGGTCTATATCCTTAGGGTCGATTAAGTCTGAAAGTTCACGAACAGGTTCGGGGATGTTCTTATATCCCGGCTGCCAGGAGTCTTCTCCGTGAGGCTTTAAAGCTATCATTTCCTCGGTACTTATACATAGAGGATATACGAGCGTCTTGTCAAAAGCATTAGCCTCAAGGTAAGAAAGGCTTGCTTCGCCGCGAACCGCCTTATATATCATAATGGTTTTGGCGCTTTTATACTCGGATGATTCAAGTATATTCTTGCATATCTTTTCGGAAAGTGCCGCACGTTCTTCGGCAGTGTAGGAATCACGCGCTTTTATTTTCTCTTTTCTTATTGATTTTCTAAGTTCCTGATGTGTCATAATCTACCCCATAAGTATTATTATTAACGAGAGAATAATACTATATTTTTTTTTAAAAAACAAGGTTTTGATTCTTCCAAAAACTGTTGACAGTCCGCGAAAAACAATGGTATATTTTTTAGGTAAGTGAATATATCGGATGACGAATTAAGGAGAGAGCCATATGGCCACCGAAGGGGAATTATTAGCATAAACTCTCAGGTAAAAGGACTTAATTCCGACGATACTCTGGAAAGCATCATATATGCACCGATGAAGTAAATCTTTCAGGTAAATAGACAGAGCGCATGTGTGTACATGCGCTTTTTATATTTTTAGGGTATTTGCTATCCGGTTAAATTATAAGAAAAGAGGAAATATCATGGAAAAAAAGACAGTACTCTATGACAAGCACGTAGCAGCAGGCGGAAAGATCGTTCCTTTCGGCGGATTCCTTCTTCCTGTTCAGTATGAGACAGGTGTTATCGCAGAGCACATGGCTGTTCGTACCAAGGTTGGTATGTTCGACGTATCACACATGGGCGAAGTTATGTGCGAAGGTAAGGATGCAGTTAAGTATCTTAACCACTTACTTGCAAACAGCTATGACGGAATGGAAGACGGACAGGCACGTTACAGCCCTATGTGTAATGAGCATGGCGGAATCGTTGACGATATGATCGCTTATCGTATTAACGAAGAGAAGTTCATGTTCGTTCCTAACGCAGCTAACAAGGACAAGGATTTCAAGTGGATGCAGGAGCATGTAATCGGTGATGTTAAGTTAACAGATATCTCCGATACAGTAGGACAGATCGCTATTCAGGGTCCTAACTCCAAGGCAGTTGTTCTTAAGCTTACAGGCGAGGAGAACCTTCCTAAGAAGTATTACACTGCAACAATCAATGTTCCTTTCGCAGGCAAGGAAGTAATCCTTTCAAGAACAGGATATACAGGAGAATTCGGTTACGAAGTATATTGCCATGTAGAAGATACACCGGCAATCTGGGATGCATTACTTGAAGCAGGTAAAGAGTACGGACTTATTCCATGCGGACTCGGCGCAAGAGATACATTAAGACTTGAGGCAGGTATGCCGCTTTACGGTCATGAGATGACAGATGATATCAGCCCACTCGAAGCTGACCTTGATATCTTCGTTAAGATGGATAAGGCAGAGTTCGTTGGTAAGGAAGCAATCGAGAAGATGCCCCTTACAAGAAAGAGAGTAGGACTTAAGGTTACAGGTCGCGGAATCATCCGTGAGCATATGGACCTTTATGTTGGCGATAAGAAGGTTGGTATTTCCACATCCGGTACACAGCTTCCGTTCCTTGAGGGTGCTTACGCAATGGCACTCGTTGACCTTGATTACAAGGCAATCGGAACCAAGATTGAAGCAGACGTACGTGGAAGAAGAGTAGAAGCAGAAGTTTGCGAACTTCCTTTCTACAAGAGACCTAAGAAAGCTTAATTTATAAAAGCTCATTGATTTAGAAATAACTATATTTTTTCATATAAGTAAAGGAGATTGTATTATGAATACACCAGCAGAATTAAAGTACACAAAGACACATGAGTGGGTTAAGATGGAAGGCGATATCGCAGTTATCGGTTTAACAGATTTCGCACAGGACGCTTTAGGCGACCTCGTATTCGTTAACCTTCCTGAAGAAGGCGATGCTGTAACAGCAGGCGAAGTATTTGCAGATGTAGAGTCAGTTAAGGCTGTATCTGATGTTAACTGCCCTGTATCAGGCGAAGTAGCTGAGATCAACGAAGAGTTACTTGACGAGCCGGCTAAGATCAACGAAGCTCCATATGACGCTTGGTTTATCAAGGTTAAGAACGTAGGCGATACAGAAGATTTAATGACAGCAGATGAGTACGAAGCATTCTGCAAGACAGAAAACTAATATAAGTTACAAGCATTTTTAAAGAAGCGAGGAACTATCAATGGGTAGATATGTACCTAATACCAAAGAAGAGCAGTTAAAGATGCTTAACGAGATCGGATATAAGGATTTCGATGATTTATTCTCAGTAATTCCTGAATCCGTTCGTTTAAAGGATCTTAAACTTGAAGAAGGCAAGTCTGAGCTTGAGACCGCAACGATCATAAGCAATATGGCTTTAAAGAATAAGCAGTACAAGGCAATTTACAGAGGAGCAGGTGCTTACGATCACTATATTCCTTCGATCGTTAAGCAGATTACTTCTAAGGAAGAGTTTGTAACTGCATATACACCTTACCAGGCTGAGATCAGCCAGGGTATCTTACAGTCAATTTTCGAATATCAGACAGCAATCTGCCAGCTCACAGGTATGGATGTATCCAATGCCTGCGTATATGACGGCGGCACAGCAGCAGCAGAAGCTTGCGCTATGTGTAAGGACAGAAAGCACTCGGTTATGTATATCTCTGAGGCTACCGATCCTAAGGTAGTATCTGTTATTAAGACATACTGCTTCGGAAGCAATACCGAAGTTAAGATGGTACCTGTTAAAGACGGTGTAACAGACCTTGATAAGGCAAAAGAAATGATGACAGAAGGCGCTGCATGTCTCTACATTCAGCAGCCTAACTATTACGGCCAGATAGAAGATGCTCATAAGGCAGCTGATGTTGCTCATAACATCGGTGCAAAGTTTATTATGGGTTGTAATCCTATGTCACTTGCAATTATGGAAACACCTCGTGAAGCAGGTGCTGATATTGCAGTTGGTGAAGGACAGCCTTTAGGACTTCCGATCGCATTCGGCGGACCTTATGTAGGCTTCATGGCTTGCGTATCCGATATGATGCGTAAGATTCCGGGAAGAATCGTAGGACAGACAGTTGATCATGACGGCAATCGCGCTTATGTACTTACATTACAGGCACGTGAGCAGCACATTCGTCGTGAGAAGGCTTCTTCCAACATCTGTTCCAACGAAGCACTCTGCGCTATGACAGTTTCTGTATATCTTGCAGCAGTAGGCAAGGCTGGATTAGAGGAAGCTGCTAAGCAGTGCGTTAATAAGTCACACTACCTTTTAAGCGAACTTGAGAAGGCAGGCTTAAAGCGAGTATATGGCGGCGAATTCTTCCATGAGTTCGTAACCACATCTTCCGTACCTGCAGATAAGATTTTAAAAGCGCTTGAAGATAAGAATATACTCGGCGGATATAAGTTATCCGATAACGAGATCCTCTGGTGTGCTACCGAGAAGAATACCAAGGCATCTATGGATGAAGTGGTAGCAATCGTAAAGGAGGTGTGCGCATAATGGAACTTATATTTGAAATCGGTGAAGAAGGAAGACAGCTTGATATATTCCCTAAGTGCGATGTTCCTGAGGTTAAGCTTAATGCTAACTTAAGAAAGCAGGAGTTACATCTTGCTCACGTATCTGAGCAGGAATTAAGCCGTCACTATACAAAGCTTGCTAAGCGTACACACGGTGTGAACGACGGATTCTATCCGCTCGGTTCTTGTACAATGAAATATAACCCGAAGGTTAATGAAGAGATGGCAGTGCTCCCGGGATTTACTAACGTTCATCCGCTTGCACCGGTAGAGTCCGTTCAGGGATGCCTTGAGGTTATGGAGACATTACAGAAGGATCTTGCAGAAATTGCAGGCATGGATGCTGTAACATTACAGCCGGCTGCAGGTGCTCACGGTGAGTTTACAGGTCTTCTTCTTATCAAGGCATATCATGAGAGCCGTAACGACAAGAAGAGAAATAAGATCATCGTTCCTGACAGTGCGCATGGTACCAACCCTGCATCAGCAGTAATGGCAGGATTCGAAGTTATCAATATTCCTTCTGATGATAAGGGATGCGTAGACCTTGACGGTTTAAGAGCAGCTGTAGGCGAGGATACAGCAGGTCTTATGCTTACCAACCCTAACACAGTAGGTGTATTCGATAAGAATATATTGGAGATCACCAAGATCGTTCATGAAGCAGGCGGTCTTTGTTACTACGACGGAGCTAACCTTAACGCAGTTATGGGACAGTGTCGTCCGGGTGATATGGGATTTGATGTTCTTCATATCAACCTTCATAAGACATTCTCAACACCGCACGGCGGCGGCGGCCCGGGATCCGGACCTGTCGGATGCAAGGCATTCCTTGCAGAGTTCTTACCTGGCTTTACAGCAGTTAAGAACGGTAACGGCTATGAGAAGAATTATGCTAAGAACTCAATCGGTGATGTACGTACAATGGCAGGTAACTTCCTTGTAATGGTTAAGGCACTTACCTACATCACAACACTTGGTAAGGAAGGAATTAAGGAGGCTTCAAGTAACGCCGTTCTTAATGCTAACTACATGAGAGTTAAGCTTTCCAAGACTTATCATATGGCATACCCTGTTACATGTATGCACGAGTTCGTTATGACTCTTGAAGAAGAGCATAAAAATATTAATATCGCAGCTATGGATATTGCCAAGGCAATGCTTGATTACGGTATTCATCCGCCTACAATGTATTTCCCGTTAATCGTTCATGAGGCACTTATGGTAGAGCCTACTGAGACTGAGACCAAGGAAGAAATGGATCATGTAATCAACGTATTAAAGGAGATTCATGATAAGGCTGAGGCCGATCCTGATTACATCAGAAATTCGCCTCATACAACGGTTATTTCAAGACCTGATGAGGTTAATGCAGCAAGAAATCCTATAGTCGCATACGAATTTTAGGAGAAGTAAATAAATATGATAAGCAGTTTGAAGACGTTCGTATCGGACAGTTTCGATCCGTATTATAATCTGGCAACGGAGGAGTTCCTTACATTCTCGGTGGGGGCCAATGAATGTATTCTGTATTTATGGCAGAACAGGAACACGGTAGTTATAGGGAAAAACCAAAATGCTTATCGTGAGTGTAATGTAACAAAGCTTGAAGAAGACGGCGGGCATCTTGCCCGCCGTCTTTCAGGTGGAGGCGCAGTATACCACGATGACGGCAATTTGAATTTTACCTTCTGCGTAAGAAAAGATAATTATGACTTAAAGAAGCAGTTAAGCGTTATAGTCGAAGCGGTTAATTCTTTTGGCGTTAAAGCAATGCTTACCGGAAGAAACGATATAACGGTTGATGAGAAGAAGTTCTCCGGAAATGCATATTATGAGTCGGGTGAATATGCATATCACCATGGATGCATTATGGTTAATGCGAATAAGGAGAATCTTTCATCATATCTTAACGTATCGGAAGCAAAGCTTAAGTCTAAGGGTGTATCGTCCGTTAAATCGCGCGTGATGAATCTTTCGGAGGCATCAAGTGCAATAACCGTACAATCACTCAAAAATGCTCTTATGGGCGCTTTTACGAAAGTATACGGATATGATTACGACATGATTACCTTGTCGGAAGGTGACAAGGCGAAAATTGACGAGTTAAGAAATAAGTACGCAAGCGAAGAATGGAGATTCGGACAGAAGATTCCTTTCACGCAGACTATAGAGAACAGGTTCTCTTTTGGAGAAGTTCAGCTCCATCTTGATGTAAACGAAGGAAGAATCAATGCGGTAAAAGTTAATACCGATTCTATGGATACTTCTATTTCAGAGAAGACTGAAGAAGCACTTAAGGGTGCAATGTACAGAAAAGAAGAGCTTCTGGCAATAGCAAAAGATAAGGCGGGAGAGGTCTCGGAAATATTGTTATATCTTTGTGAAATAATCTAAAAGCGGTGGAAAACCACTAGGGAATTGTGATAACATCCTTTATACGAGGCTTATGCCTCTTAAGTCCGGAGGGTATTATGCTACAGACGATTATTGACAACGTGAGTGAAGGCGTATGCATAATAGACGTCGCGACGTATAGGATAGAATATATTAACGGCGCTGCGCGCGAGATTCTGGGTATTAATGAAGAAGATCGGCCGGGGTATTGCTTTAACTATTTCGGAAATGGTAATTCTCCGTGTTCTAGTTGCAATTCGCAGGTACTTAACAGTCTAAAAGGATTTAGCAAAGAAGAGTACTACAGTTCCAAGGATGGAAAAACCTATAAGCTTAAAACTGAAAACATACAGCAGGATAGAAGAAAATATCGTGCTGTTTTTTTCGTTGACTTTAATCAGAATGAAGAGAAAAATGTCGTTAATGTAGCCGAAGGCATTAAGATACCCGAATTAGATGCCATGAAAATGCCGTATTGGCATTATGATCTTCAGACTCATAAATGTGTAGCGAGCGATGAGCTTGTAAGACGTCTTAATGCCGATCATTCATCAGAAATGCATCCGGAAGAGATAAGGGATGAGTTTTTTGCATCGAAAGCGGAAGCAGATAAGTTAAGAGGTCTCTATAAGCGGGTTCTTAACGGAGAAGATTCTGCGGAGGCTGCATGTCAGGTTGTTATTAACGGGCAGAAGAAGTGGGTTAACATTATGCTTGCCGCAGCGCGTGATGATAACGGTGACCGTACGCATGCAATCGGTATTATAAAGGATATCGATAATCAGAAGAAAATAGTTGATGCATTCAATATGGCAATAGCTCAGAATGAGTTTAAGTTCATGAGTTACGACCTTGAAAACGGCGAATTTGATATATATGATGTCGGCACCAACAGAACAATCAAGGTAGTTGATGATGATATTCTCGGATTTGGATTGAATAAGTTCCATCCGGACGATCGCAAGACTGTATTGGATATAATTGATAAGGCACGCCACGGCATAAAAGAGCAGGAGTGTATTTTAAGACGCCGCCATAATGAGAATGAAATATATAAGACATATAAGATTAAGATAACAACGAGCTTTGACAGTAGTGGCGCTCCGCAAAAGCTCTATTTTTCAAGAAAAGATATAACGGAAGAAGAGAAAAACCGTAAATTATACGAGAGTCAGCTTAATTATCTTGAAAACTACAGAAAGAAATCCTTATGTTCTTTAAGGATAGACCTTGGTAAGAATAGAATTACGGATGTCAAGACCAGATATGCAAGACTGAGAAAGGACGTTGAAGGTAAATCTCTTGAGAATTATGCGGAGACTGTTTCATGCTATATTCCTGAGGAAGCGCATGATTACCTTAAGGAGAACTTTACTTTACCCGGGATTCTGGCGGATTATGAAAAAGGCAAGACGAAGTTCGAGATAGATATTCCGTTCTATTTAAGTGATGATAAGCTTATTTTTGCTCATTTTACAATGGATGTGCTTAAAAATCCTGCGACGAATGAGCTTGAAGGATATATCGTTGTCCATGACAACACGGAAGAAATGCTTATATATCAGCTTGGTCAGACCGTTGTCATGAATGATTACGATGCAATGGGCGTTCTTGATATTAAGACCGGAAAGGTTAAGACAATATATAATCAGCCCGGGGCAAGAACACCGTTTTTGGCCAAAGAAGAACTTGATTATACGGAAAATATAGATTACTTTATCTGCTTTATTCCTGCAAGAAGTAAGGAAAATGTAAGAAAGAAAGTTGCCCTTGATAACGTAATAAAGAATGTGGAAAAAAGCGGAAAATATGTGGAAACCATCACTGCTGTCAACGCCAATGGCGTAACAAAGCATATTCAGATGTCATATATCAGGATTAATCGATTCCCTAATAGATTCATTATGGGAGTTCGTGATGTATCCGCTATCTATGAGGAGGAAGTTAAAAAGCGCGAAACTCTTAAGAAAGCGCTTGCGGAAGCCAAGGCGGGAGAGAATGCCAAGATCGACTTCCTGTCGCGTATGAGCCATGATTTAAGAACTCCTCTTAACGGAATCCTGGGAATGGCACAGATAGCTTACGACGAGACGACTGAACCTGCAATCAAAGAGTATCAGCAGAAGATTCTGGCATCGGGACAGATGCTTTTATCACTCGTTAATGATATTCTCGATATCTCTCAGGCGGAAGAAAAGAAGCTCATTCTTCATCCGGAAGCTTACTCGATGAAGGAATTCCTTGAGAGCATTAATATTATAATCGGTGAGCAGTGCAAGAATAAGGGTGTGTCTTATAAGGTTAACTTTAACCCGATAAAAGATAAGACATTTTTACTTGACAAGTTAAGATTCGGACAGATATTCCTTAACCTTTTGTCAAATTCGTGTAAGTATACGCCTGAAGGCGGCGAGATTATATTTAATGTTAATACGTTAAGTGAATCCGATGGAAAGATTAAAGCGGAATTTCATGTGATTGATACCGGAATCGGCATGTCTGCGGAATTTTTGGAGCATGCATTTGATGCATTTTCTCAGGCCAATACCGGTACGATTGATACAAGACAGGGTTCCGGCTTAGGCCTTGCTATCGTGAAACAGCTTGTTGAACTTTTCAAAGGAAAGATTGAGGTTAAATCCGAAAAAGGTCGGGGTACCGATGTTAAAATAGTTCTTGACCTCACTGAGTGCGAAGAAATCACCGGTAACGCTGATTCCGAAGAGAAGGTCAGAAGAGACAGCCTTGAGAACAGGAGAGTTCTGGTTGTTGAAGATCAGCCACTTAATGCTAAAATCCTTGTGAAGATTCTTACACAGAAGTCGATTAGTGTTGATGTTGCTGAAGATGGACTTAAAGCGGTCAATGCATATCTTGACTCGAAAGAAGGTTACTATGATGCCATTCTTATGGATATAAGAATGCCTGTAATGGACGGCATTGAAGCAACCAAGCAAATAAGGTCACATACGGAAAGAAAAGACTACAATCTTCCAATCATAGCAACAACGGCAAATGCTTTTGTCGAAGACAGGGAGATATGTCTTGAGGCAGGTATGAACGACCATCTTCCGAAACCGATTAATTCCAAGGAATTATATAGGGTTTTGACAGAGTATATACGCTAAATTTCACTAATATTTCAAACAATTTTAACGGGGCTTTTGATATAATTTATTTGTCTAAATTTGTAATAATGAGGGAACTATATAGATGAAAGATACTATATCCGATGCGGAAAGACAATTTTTAAAACACGCATTTAAGCATGACTATGTGAGCGTTATTATTGTGAATACAGAGACTCTTGAGGGTGAAGAGCTTGTAGGTTCGGTTGGTGACTTCGCGGAAAAGGGAGTTATCGATAATATAGACATTGTAACTGCGCGCTTTTATCTTGCCAATGTTCAAAATGTTCAGGTAGAAGACCTTATCAAGAAGACAAGAATGTCTAAGATTATCGAAGAATTGGAGAAATCCGATACATATGTGGTTCAGTTTGAGTCCAAGAACAAGCGCGGTAAGGTAAGAAATTATCAGACAGAGTTTGCTTATACGGATGATGATAAGAAGCATATAATAGCTACAACTACTGATATAACCGAGCTTGTATTGCAGAATAAGAACCAGAAGGAATTAATCTCGATGGCGATGGAGCGTCTCGGTAAGGCTAACCATGCCAGGGAGTCTTTCTTTGCCAATATGTCACATGAGATTAGAACGCCTCTTAATGCCATAGTCGGAATGGCTGAGATTGCCAAGGATAATATCGATGATAAGAATAAAGTTATAGAATGTTGCGATATTATGCTTGCGTCCGCCAAGGAATTAACCAATGTAGTAAGTAATATTCTTGATTCAAGTGCGCTCGAATCGGGTTCTGTTAATCTGCAGGTTCATCCTTGCAGCATAAGACAGGCAGTACAGGATGTTATCGAGGAATTTGATTCGACTTATAAGAAGCCGGGTCAGGAACTTATATATGAACTCGATGTTAAGCATGAAGTTGCAATGCTTGATGAAGAGAGATTAAAGAGAGCGGGTATTAACATTTTAAGCAATGCGGCTAAGTTTTCTCCGGCAGACGGTAAGATTAAGATTAAGATTACCGAAGAAAGCAAGCCGGGAGCTAAAAAGGGCGCTTATATATTCGAGATTATCGATGAAGGCAAGGGTATCGATAAAGAGAACCTTCAGCGCGTATTTGAGCCTTTCTTCAGTGAAAAAGATATAACGGGTAATTATTCGGGAGGACCGGGACTCGGACTTTCCGTTGTTAAGAATATTGCCGAGGCTAAGGGCGCCGAGGTTACGATAGAGAGCGAACTTAATGAAGGTACGATTGTCAGAGCATATGACCCTGTAACATTCATTGATAATGAAGTTATAGTAAGAAAACGTACCGAGATTAAGCAGGTGCTCGAAGGCAAGCGAGCACTTTTGGTAGAAGATCAGACTGCCAACCGTCTTGTTGCCAACAATATGCTTAAGCGCTTCGGTGCGGAGGTTGAAATGGCTGAGAACGGTAAGGAAGCCGTTGATATATACACAGAGAATCCTGCAGGACATTTCGATCTTATACTTATGGATATTCAGATGCCGATTATGAACGGTTATGAAGCAACTAAGCTTATAAGAGAATCCGGTAAGGAAGATGCCAAGTCTATTAAGATTATCGCAATGACCGCGGATGTATTGCCGCGTGATATAGAGAACGCTAAGAATGCAGGTATGGATGAGCACATTGGCAAGCCGATTCAACCGCAGTATGTTCAGAAGATATTCGATAAGTTCTTTGAGAAGAAGGGAGACTAGATGAGTAAATTACTTGATGGTATGACTGCTTACGGAGCGGATATAGAGGGCGTGCTTGACAGATTTATGGACGACGAGGAGTTATATGCAACCTGTCTTCAGGAATTCGTCGAGACTACGAATATAACTGAACTTAAGAACAATATAGAATCAGGTTCTTATGACAATGCCTTTGAAATAGCGCATGCCTTAAAGGGTGTTGCAGGTAACTTGGGACTCGTGCCTCTTTTCGATTCCTCATGTATACTTGTGGAATCATTAAGACATAAGAATTATGATAATCTTACGGCTGAGTTTAACGATGTTGACAGAAAAATGCAGGATTTTCTTGCAGTATATAAAAGCTTATAATTGGAGGTTTCATGAAGTTAGTATCATGGAATGTTAACGGAATCCGCGCTTGCCTGGACAAGAATTTTATGGACTTTTTTAACGAGGCAAATGCGGATATCTTTTGCATTAACGAGAGTAAAGTTCAGGAAGGTCAGATTAAGCTTAACCTTCCCGGTTATCATCAATATTGGAATTATGCGGATAAAAAGGGTTATTCGGGAGTTGCTGTATTTGCAAAGAAGGAGCCGATAGCAGTTACATACGGAATCGGGATAGATGAACATGATCACGAAGGGCGTGTTATAACACTTGAATATGAGCGCTTTTATCTTGTCTCGGTTTACGTTCCGAACTCAAGGCAGGAATTGGAGAGACTCGATTACAGGATGAAGTGGGAAGACGATTTCCTGTCTTATATAGATTCGCTCAATAATAAGAAGCCTGTTATCTATTGCGGAGACCTTAATGTGGCACATGAGGAGATAGACTTGAAGAATCCCAAGACCAATCATAAAAACGCGGGCTTTACGGATGAAGAACGTGAGAAGTTTTCTAACGTGCTAAGCCATGGGTATATCGATACGTTCAGATTCTTTTATCCTGATCGAACAGATATATACAGCTGGTGGTCTTATCGTTTTAAATCACGTGAAAAGAATGCGGGATGGAGAATTGATTATTTCATAGTTTCGGAGTGTCTTAAGGATAAATTAAAGGCTGCGGATATTAAGACAGAGGTGCTCGGATCGGATCATTGTCCGGTGGAATTATTGATAGATCTCGATTAATTAATTGGTTACAAAAGTTCATATTTATTTTACCTTTCAGACAAGACATATCCATAAGTAAATACTATACTAGCATATGTCGCTTGAACAAAAGTGATATAACTTTTTCATAAACCTTCTTCTTAAACCGCATGCGAAAGCCTGCGGTTTATGATGTTTTAGGTGTTTTTTAATGCCGAATTCATAAGAACACGGAGGGTGTCAATGCCTTGCGTGTTCTTGTTGTATATGATAAAATAATTATGTATGTTATGCCTTGAAATATATTGTTTTGGGCATGTATTAGTTAAGAGGTAGCAATGGTAGAATCGCTGATTCAGAATTTGAAAGACGGAAATGATATAAGGGCCACGCTTATTAAGGTACGCGACCTTATTAAGGATGCGGACGAGCTTCGTGAGTTTAAGGCTTGTCTTAGGAATAGCGCGGTTAAAGACATTTTCTATAAGTTTCTTGAAGACGGCGATCCTAAGGTAAGAAGAGCATCGGCTAAGATTCTTTCGATGACGGGTGACGAGGATGCCCTTGAACCTATATTTAATGCCTACCTTCGTGAAGAGACTTTATATGTTCGCGAAGATATGCTTATGGCGATTTCAGCATTTAAGTATGGTAAGTTCGCGGATAGACTTAAGGATAAACTTAAGGAATTGCTTAACGGTAATTTCAAAGAAGATGAAGAAGTACATGTCTTAAGTGAGATAAGAACGCTTTACGATATGCTTCTTTCCAAGAATAAGATTAAAGAGCATGCGTTTAATAAGTTAGGGGATACAACGGAAGTCCTTTTAACAACCAAGCACGGACTTGAAGATTATACACTGGCATCAATTCACGGCATGCCGAAGAAGAAGGTCCGTGGCGGAGTTATGGTTAAGACCTCCGATTACGATGCTTTATATAAGGTCAGAACTTTTGAAGAAGCTTTGGTTTATATAGGCGAGCGCGACCTTGAGGGCTTAACGCCGCATGACGCCGCCGGATTTGTTGCAATGTCCGGTATTATTCGTTTTTTAAATGGTGCGCTTATCGGAGAAACACCTTACTTTTACAGAATTGATGCGGATGCGAAGATTACCGGCGATGACAGAAGCGGATACATAAGGGCTTTAACCAAGGATGTTCAGAAGTATACAGGCAATAAGCTTATTAACGTTCCGTCGAATTATGAGATAGAATTACGGTTAAAAAGCGCCGGAGATAAGGTTAAATTATACCTTAAGCTCTGCCTATATAAGGATATGCGTTTTAATTACAGGAAGGAGTATATCTCCCAGTCGATTAAGCCTAATATGGCCGCAACAATCGTAGAGATGGCAAGACCTTATCTTAAGAAAGACGTAAGAATATTAGATCCTTTCTGCGGTGTCGGAACCATGCTTTTAGAGAGAAGACTTGCTGTTAGCACCGAAAGTGCTTACGGTGTTGATTTCTACGGTGAAGCTATAGAGAAGGCGAGAAGTAATTCCGAATTAATAGGCCCCGATATCCATTATGTTCAGCGTAACTTTGCGGACTTTACTCATGAGTATAAGTTTGATGAGATTATCACTGATATGCCTGTTAAGAGCGATAAGATCGGTATCGGTGAGATAAGAGATATATACGGTTGCCTGTTTAAGAAGGGGTTAGAGCTTTTAAAAGAAGATGCTGTTATGATAGTTTACGGTAACGAGCATAACGAGATTAAGAAGAATCTTCGTATATATCAGGACAGTTACAGACTGGAACGCGACTTCGTTATTGATGAGAGAACGGATTCGCATTTATATATAATATATAGAAAGTAACGAATGGAATAATGATGAGAGTGAGTGAAAAAGAGAATTATTCAAGTTCTAAGAAATTAGACCTTGATAATTCGTTTATCCCGGCGCTTCAGCACTTTTTATACGAAGCTAACGGGGTCTATGCCTTGACATTGGACATAGGCGGCAATGTCATATCCGACTTGGACACGGATACCGAGGAAGAGTCGGCGTTTATAAAGAAGCATGTGCCTATTGCGAACATGCAGGAAGTTGCGGGCAATATCGAGAACAACTTCGTAGAGGAGCTTATATCGGTTCCGACCGAATCGGAATATGTTGTAAGCGAGGCTGTCGTCTTAAGACTTGACGGCATCCCTAAAGGCGTAATGATTATTACGGGAGTTATAAGTGATTCGATTAAGGATGCGGAGATTCCCGAGAAGATTAAGCTTATTGAGCTTAACGAATATGAGAGAGTTGTTGAATTAAGTGTAAAAGTTCTATCGGAGTATTTAACATCAAGCGCCAATGAGCAGAAGGCAGAGCTTTTATTAAACGAGATGCAGCAGGATTCATTGAAGCTTGAGGAAGATTATGTAAGATCTGCACTTATAACGGACATCGTGCAGATGCTCGAATCCGAAAAGGATATTGTTAAGATTGTAGAAGACGTATTCAAGATGGTCTGTGAATACTTAGACATAGATGTAGCTGATTTATACAGAATCAACAGTGATAATGTCACTGTATCCGTTATAAGTGAGTGGGCGGCTGACAGTAAGTATGCCTGTATGGAGAGAGAACAGGATATTCCGATTGAGAATTACCCGTTCTTTAAGGGCGAGAATTTCATTATATCATCTAATACGGATCTTAAGAAAGAACAGAGAGATTTCCTTGATAAAGAGGGAATCAAGGCATACATTGTATTTCCGATTACATTAAAGAGCGAGATAATAATGTATCTTGCCTTTAAGTGTATTAACAAAGAACGAGTATTTCAGTATGAGAGCGTAAGATTTATATCGGACGTAAGGAAGATTCTTCAGAGTATTATAACGAAGCGTGTTGCGCAGAATTCGCTTACAAGTTCGTTATCATCCCTGGAAGAAATCTTAAGCAGTATGGAGTGCTCGATAATAGTAATCGATCCGATAACGAGGAATCTTCTTTTTGCTAACGATGTCTTTGATAAGGACTTGTCCAATGAACTTAAGAAGATAAGACTTGCGGATTTCTTTGAGCACGGAGAACTGGTTGTAGAGTATCATGTAAAAGCTCTTAACCGCTGGCTTGAGATAAGACAGAAGACAATAGCCTGGGTTGACGGCAGAGCGGTAGAATTATACACAATCTACGATATAACCAAGAATAAGATATACGAATATAACATTGAGAAGTCGACCAATGTTGATTCGCTTACGGGATTATTTAACCGTATGCGCTGCGAGCAGGATCTTCAGGTATATGTTAATCTTGCCAAAGAGAATAAGGAGAATGGCGCGATTGTATTCATAGACCTTGATGATTTCAAACATATTAACGATGGCTTGGGACATCAGTACGGCGATATACTTCTTAAAGCGATTGGAACAAATCTTCGCCATATAAGAGGTATAGAGAATACCTGTTACAGAGTCGGCGGAGACGAATTCTTAATTATAATAACCGGTAAGGCTTATGAAGAGATTAATCCGATTCTTCAGAGGGTTGAAGATCTTTTCTCACATCCGTGGCAACTTAGAGGCGGAGAATATTTCTGTACCGCAAGTGCCGGTGTATGCAGATTCCCGCTTGATGCGGAATCGCCGAGCGATGCGATAAGAAAAGCCGATATAGCTTTATCTGAAGCAAAGCGAAGCGGTAAGAATAAGATAGTGTTCTATGACAGCGAGACGAATTACAACGAAGTTAAGCGTCTTGATATGGAAAAAGCTCTCCGCAATGCATGCGTGCATCCGGAAGAGGAATTTGAAGTATATTACCAACCGATCATAGATGTAACAGAACAGGGCGAGAAATGTATAGGTGCCGAAGCACTTGTAAGATGGAATTCACCGGAATTGGGAAGACTAAAACCGGGCGATTTCATTCCGCTTGCCGAGGACCTTGGCCTTATTACACTTATCGGAGACTATGTCTTGCGTGAAGCATGTACTGCATGCAAGCGTTGGAATGACATGGGTAATCCGGATTTTAAGGTGAACGTTAACTTCTCGGTAGTTCAGCTTTTACAGAATGATATGAAGGATAGGATATTGGAGGTCTTGCGTGATACAGGACTTGAGCCTAAGAATCTTACCCTTGAGGTTACGGAAAGCCTGGCAATCAATGATATTACTTACATGAAGAGCTTGCTTGGTAATATTAAGAAATCCGGCGTAAAGGTGGCGCTTGATGATTTCGGAACGGGATATTCTTCACTTAATCATATTCATGAGATGCCGATTGATATAATTAAGGTAGACAGATGTTTTGTTCGTGATGTGGGCAAGGATGAATATTCACAGACTTTTGTTCGTATGGTGACGGAATTAGCTAAAGTAATGGACATGAATGTATGTGTCGAGGGTGTTGAAGAGAAGACGCAGCTCGACATAGTAAAGGAGAGCAAAGTAGATATGATACAGGGATTCTATTTTGCTGAGCCTATGCCATATGATGAATTTGAATTAAAGTTTATTAACCGTTAGCTAAAGATTACGTGGAGGATTCACACGGTTTATGAAAAAGAGTGAAATTAAGTACAGAACAAAAAAACAGCGAGAGGTTGCGGAGATCGTTAACTTAATCAACAAGGACAAGGTAGCTGCGGGAAAGGCAGCTAAAAAGATGCTGAAGGAAGGTAAGACAACAAGCAATCCTTATCTTATAGGTTCAGCCAATTATGTTCTTGGCCTTATTGAATTCAGAAGCGGTTCTAGAAGCAGTATGCTTTCTTATGCTCTGAACAGTGTTGCCATGTTTGGCGAGACCGCGGATTATGAGATGATAGTTCGCACTAATAATCTTCTTGGAATTTCATATTCTGCACTCGAAGAGTATCAGCTTGCATTAAATGCTTATACTGCGGCAGATGAGGTTGTTAAAAAGCATAGGTTAAGTCAGTATAAGAATGTTATTGCCAATAATATCGTGGAGGCATATTATCAGTTAGGTGATGTCGAAAGAGCGATAAGACATGCCGAAAAAGCGATTAAGGACATTAAGAAGAATGAGCCTGAGAGCCACAGTCTTATGGCGGTTCTTGGAATCAATCTTTCCGAATTCTATGAGAAGGCTGGTCTTTATGATAAAGCCCTTTCTGTTCTTAAGGAAGTAAAAGAGAATCTTAAGCATGATGAAAGAGCAATAGATAAGTCCAATTACTTATCCAGAAATGCATGCATCTATTATTCAAAAGGCAATGTTAAAAAGGGTAATGAATACGCTGATAAGCTGTTAGAATTAATAAAGCAGGGCGTGGATTCTTATGAATTGCACAGAGACTATGAGAAGATAGCATTAAAGCAGATTGAGATCGGTGAATTTGACAGAGCGGATGTGCTTGGCGAGTTCCTCTGGAAGTATGCTGAGAAAACCAAGATGTCTCTTGATAAGATTTCTGCATCTCGTGTTCAGATTGCATACTTTGATAAGATAGGCGTTGACGAGCAGGCATTAAAGCATTACAGAATTCTTAATGAAAGCTATAAGCAACGAGAAGCTGAACTTAAGAGCTCGCAGCTTGTGGTTCAGAAGAAGACCGAAGCAATGAATAAAGAAATGCAGGGCTTCATAAGAGAACTTAAGAGAAGAGAAAAACTTCTTGAAAGAGAGCCACTTACAAAGCTTCTTAACAGAAATGCCTTATCGAAGGTTATTAATGATTATGTGGATGAAGCCAAGGAAAAGGGCAAGAATGTAGGAGCTATCTTTATTGATGTAGATTACTTCAAGGAGTTTAACGATACATACGGACATGCAAAGGGTGATGAGTGTCTTAAGAAGGTTGCATCCATATGTGCATCGGAAGAGAACAGTAACGTAAAATTTGCCCGTTACGGCGGTGATGAGTTTTTCGGAATAATGTACGGATATTCCGATGAAAAAGTTGCTGAAATAGCAAAAAGAATTGTTAAGACAGTAGCTGCACATAAGATACCTCATAAGCTTAATCCTCATGACGGTAAGGTTACACTTTCTGTCGGAGTTCTTAATATGGATGTATCGAAGGGTGGAAACCTTATCGATATTGTAAACTACTCGGATAAGGCTCTTTATCATGCCAAGGATAAGGGTAAGAACTGTATCTATATGTTCGACAGCATTAAGCATGAGAAGAGAAAGAACGAAGAAGAGTATATCTTGATTGAGACTAAGTAGTTTATTTACGGGCACCGAATCGGTGCCCGTTTGTATTGTATTATAAGGGAAAATGAATTGTAGAATTTTTTTACAAAATTCGTTGACATTTGGGGTAGCTTTTGATATTATAGTTAAGTCGCTTGAAGTGATGGGCGGAAGTGCTGGAATTGGCAGACAGGCAAGACTAAGGATCTTGTGTTTGTATAGACGTGTGGGTTCAAGTCCCATCTTCCGCATTG